>Ga0075418_10000020_pt1 | contig 132757 bp, 101 predicted proteins | sample SoiMetdeltSBSDD2_FD_81776 | JGI IMG/M metagenome (GOLD analysis project Ga0075418, IMG submission 81776) | Bulk soil microbial communities from a Populus tree surrounding site in Tennessee, USA - Soil MetaG P. deltoides SBSDD2 | ecosystem: Environmental > Terrestrial > Soil > Tree plantation...
CATCGTGGCCGCATTCCCCCACGACATCCATCGATAAAACTCCTGCCGCAGGGGATGGTGCGCTCCGGTTACGGGCAGAGCATGGGCGTGATCGAGCGAAAAGGGAGAGAGGCCTGGAAGCCGCATGGCTTTTTCCTCGTGAAGCCCTGTGCAATCTCGGTCTCGAGAACGTGGGCAGCTCGGAAAAAGCCCGGGAGGGGATCAATCGCTGACCTTTAGTTTGAACCTTTTCTGCCCCGTGTCAATAACCCAAATGAAAAGGCCGGAGGCAAGAGCTCCGGCCTTTGCCGATCAGTGAAAGAGTGGCTTTCCTATCCTACTTCTGCCGCTCCTCGTCCCAGTCTTCTTTCTGGCCCTGACGGCCCGGATTCTGCTGCCCTTCACGGCCACCCTGCTGGCCCTGACGGCCCGGGGCCTCTTTCCCTTCGCCTTGCTTGCCTTCGCGGCGTTCGGGATGCATTCCGCCCTGACCTTCTCTGCCTTCTCTTTCTTCGCGACCCGGATTTTGTTCACGATCTGTATTCATTGATGCCTCCTGAGGACCGAATCCGGTCCTCGGAATTAATGAGCCCAGTTTGAATTTTTCGACACACAAATGCGCCGAACGTTGTTGCTACGTCTCTTAGACTACTCGGGCCGGAAGGTAGAGGATCCCAGGTTTTTGGGTATCGGATTAAGCTGGGGTCTTCCCCTACACAACAGTCATCCTTTCCCGGCAATTTAAACAATGCAACACCCGATCGAAAAGCGATGCGCAAATGGTGCATTCTTCTGCTCGGCGCAAGAATAAAAATCAAAATTTCGCCCGCGCCGGCGAAGGAGTCATCGAAGTAATTGAAAATTGAATCACCGCCCCGGGGTTTGGGCAGCATCCTCAAGGGATCAGCTTGCACCTCCCGAAGACGGCCGAGCCCCGGGGCGGCCGCGATTTCAAAGGCCGAAGAGCCGCCGGAGTCTCAGGAAAAATCCCCCCGCGTGCTGATCGCATTCCTCGTTCGGTTCGGTCCCGGCAAGAAACACTTCCTTGATCTCAGTTGGACACATCTCCGTTGCGAGCAAGCCCGATTCGGGATCGATCCATTCGGTAGCGATACCCGGCGGGGCACGAAAATCCTCCGCCGGCGAGCGTGATTGGAGCTCGCGAAAGATCCGAGACCAGATGGGCAGGGCCGCCGCGGCGCCGGAGAGCCCCACCTGTCCTTCTTGATCGAATCCAACCCAGACCCCGACCGCGCGCCGCAGGTCGTAACCCACGAACCAGGCATCGCGGAAGTTGTCGGTCGTTCCGGTTTTCCCCGCCACCGGCATGTGGACGCCCATGTCGAGCGCGGGATGACCCGTGCCGGATTGAACGACGCCTTCGAGCAGGTTGGTGATGAGATAGGCCTCTTCGGGTTTCACTCCCGGCGCCGGGTCGAGTGGTCGCAGCACGACGGTGACACCGTCGGGGCTCATGCAGCCGGTGAGGAAGGTGGGAGCTTTGGGAATTCCCGAGTTGGCCAGCGAGCCGTAGGCCGAGGTGATCTCGAGCAGGCTGACTTCCGAGGTGCCCAGGGCCAAGGACGGCACCTCCTCGAGCTGGCTCTGGATGCCCATATCGTGGGCGGCCTGGACGACCCGATCCAGACCGATCTCGTAGCCCACCCGGGCCGTGGGCACATTGAGGGAGTGCTCCAGCGCGTCGCGCACGGTGACTTGGCCGCGGAACTCCTCATCGTAGTTCTTGGGCTCCCAAAGTTTTCCACCCGCCTTCACCTCGAACGGCGTGTCCTCCAGCACCGTGGCCGGAGTCCAGTAGGTTCCATCTTTGCGAACAGGATCTCGAAACGCGGCCAAGTAAACGAACGGCTTGAACAGCGATCCGGGTTGTCGCCGCGCATCGATCGCGCGATTGAACGGACGATGCACAAAGTCTCGGCCGCCCACTACCGCTCTCACTTCTCCCGAGCGTGGATCGATCACGACCACCGCCGCTTCGAGTGGATTCTTCTTTCGGCGCAGGCGCGAGTAGTCACGTTCGAGCTGGGTGAGCCCTTGACGCACACCGATTTCGGCCATGGTTTGGGCCACCGGGTCGAACGTGGTGAACACGCGGGCGCCCACGCGGAGCGTGCCGGCGGGCGCTCGGCGCTCGATCTCTTTGCGGCAGGCATCGAGAAAAAAGGATGCGTCCCCACTGCGGAGCGGGGGCCGGCGCATGGGTAGAGGTTGGCGGATGGCACGAGCGTAGTCCGTTTCCGACAGCTTTTTGTTCGCTTTCAACATTCCGAGAACGAGGTCGCGCCGTTTCCGCGCGCGATCCGGATCGCTGTAGGGGGAGTAAAGGTTGGGCGCCTGGATGAGCCCGGCCAGTAGTGCGAGTCCGGACACGTCCGCCGCTTCCAGCTCGCGTCCGAGGTAATAGCGTGACGCTTCACGCGCGCCCCGAATTTCGTACGGCCCCCATTCCCCCCAGTACACCGCGTTCAAATACCCTTCCAGGATCTCGCGCTTGGAATAACGGAGCTCGAGGGCCAAGGCCAGGACCGCTTCCCACGCTTTTCGGGGCAGAGTCTTGCGGTTGTCCAGATACAAAGAGCGAGCGAGCTGCTGGGTGAGGGTGGATCCGCCCTGGGCCGCATGTCCCAGTTTGAGATCGGTCACGATGGCGCGTCCCACCCCAATCACATCCACTCCGGGATGGCTATAGAACCGCTCGTCTTCCACGGAAAGAACGGCGTCGACGAGAGCGCGTGGCGTCTCCTTGAGGGGCAAGTAGTCGAGGACCGCACCTTTCTTGCCCTCAAATCCCGCGATGCGCTCCGGCTCCAGCCGCATGTCCGATGCGGACATCTCAGGAGGAGACTCCAACGCCACCACGTGCTTGCCTCGTATGCGCGCTCGAATGAAGCCCCCTTGAAACGCATGGTCCGGATACCGGAAGGGGCGCAAGTGAATCTCCAACCCACTTCCCGTTTCTCGGTACTGCCCGGCCTCGGGATTTTCCTGAACCAGGCGATAGCCCAGGCTCTGAAGGCGGCCCTCGAGGTCGTCCACATCGATGCGGACGCCGGTCGCGAGCTCCATGGGCGCGGAGTAGAAAATGAGGGTCTGGCGAGAACCGCTCTCGGGAATCCGGACCACGAGGCAGGCCAAACCGACCGCGCTCAGCGTGAACAGGAAGAGGGCGATAGCGATGTAGATCGCCCAGCGAGCACGACGGGAACGGGGGGGACGCCGGACCGGGAGAGATTCCATTGATTCATCATACCTTTCCCTCTCCGGAATGATTCGATGGGAGAGAGGCACAAAAATCGAGGCAGGGTTAAACTTCCGCCCGGTCTAGTTGCCCGGTGCCCTAATCAGGAGAACATGCATGACCGTCCTACATCGATTTTCACCGACTTTTTACGCAATATTGCGCATCATGTCCGGATTTCTATTCATGTGTCACGGCGCTCAAAAGCTCTTCGGTGCGCTGGGGGGAGACGTCCAGACCGGCGATCCGTGGGGCTTATCCGCCGGCATCATCGAGTTCGTCGGTGGTCTGTTGATTATGTTGGGTCTCTTCACCGGGCCGGCCGCCTTCATCTCCTCGGGCGAAATGGCGGTCGCATATTTCAAAGTCCATGCTAAGAACGGGGCGTTGCCCATCCAGAACCACGGGGAGCTTGCCGCCCTATATTGTTTTTTGTTTCTCTACATCGCTTCAGAAGGCTCGGGCACCTTGGCGCTCGATCGGCTCCTCGGCCGCCGGCGCATCTTGCCATAGCGGCTGTGTTTCCGGTGGCCCATCGGGAGTAAACGCGTGCGAGGATCCCTGATCGCTCTCGTGGTTGCGCTATGGCTCTGGCCCATACGTGCGGCGGCGCATCACGGCCGCGACTATTTGAACGTGCGAGGCGCCGACCTGCCGCACCCAGGGCAGGTTTTCTTTGTTCCTCGATGCGACTTCGTGACCCAAGGCGGTGAAAGCGAAACGGAACTCGAACCCAGCCTTCTGGTGGGGGCGCTGCCCTGGCTTTCCGCCGAAATCCACGCCCACATTTCGGGGGAGGAGGGTGAGAACCTTCGGTATGAGGCGACCGCCCCGTCCGTGCAAATCTCGCTTCCCGGTGAACGGGCGTGGGGAGTTTCGTTGTCCACCGAGTATGAACTGGCCGCAGAGGCGGACGGTCATGATCGGGCGGAAGCAATCGGCATTGTGTCGGGGATGCTGTCCGGTTACCAGCTGGCCCTCAACCTGCGCTGGACGGGAGAAGAGCACGTGTCCCCGGACTGGGGATACGCGGCCGGACTTAGAAGCCGTACCGCTCCGGGCCTTAGCTTCGGCCTCGAAGCCCAGGGTGGCTTTGCCGCGGACGCGCAGCATGAAGCGTTGCTCGGCATTTATATAGATCCCGCGTCTCGCACGACGCTGAATGTGGGTCTTGGAGCGGGATTGGGCCCGGAAGGGCCGGATGCGACGCTCCGCACCACCCTCGTGTTCCGAATTAACTGACGACTTTGGCCGGCTTTCTTTCAGAAATCAAAGGGGGCCAAGGAGTTAGGGAATTACGGGTTTTCCCGATTTTTAAACGAGCCTTTGGATGCGACACTACTCACAACCAAGTCTTCAGTCAGGGGGAACCCAATGTCCAAACGGCTCCGGCAAAGTGTCCCAATGACGACGTACCTGCTCTATGGCGTCCTCACTGCGTGCTTCATTATGGCCATCGCCGTGGCGGTTGTGGCCCGCGCACATTAAACCAGGCCCACGCAGAGCCAAGTCCCGCCAGCAGTCTGTTCGGCAACGCGCGCTTGCTCTAAAACCCTAGGTTCGATCAGGCCTCGGGCGTATTCGGAGCGCCCGGAGATTCAGGTGCCTCGCTCTTCTGCGCTTCGCGCCACAGTGCGGCGTGCCGAACCAGTTCGCGGCTCGATTTCACCGCGAGTTTGGTTTTGATGTGCTCGATGTGGCTTTCCACCGTTTTCACGCTCACCACCAGCTGTTCGGCGATCTCGCGGACGATGAGACCCTGACCGACCAGCTCGAAGATCTGGAGCTCCCGGTTGGAGAGGTTGGAAACTCCGGAGCGGTTGGGGCCATCCAGGGTGACCACGCGTTTCACGATCTGTTCGGTGAGATCCGAGCTCAGCACCGTTTCCCCGGCCATGGCCTTGCGGATGGCTCCGGCCAGCACGTGAGGCGGCTGGGACTTGTTGACGTACCCGAGCCCTCCCGCCCGCAGGACTCGCTCCGCAAACAGCTAGTCGTCGTGGATGCTGAACACCAGGAGCTTGATCGTGGGGTGCTTCTCCTTCGCCTGGCGGATGAGGTCGATCCCGTTTTCCTGGCCCAGTGAGAGATCGATGAGAACGAGATCGCAGGCCACCGACTCGAGGATGCGTAGCGCGGAGGAGATGTCACTTGCCTCGGCACAGACTTCAAAGTCTCTCTCCGCGGACAAGGATTCGCGAATGCCGCGCCGAATCATGGGGTGATCGTCCACGAGCATAATGCGAATGCGTTGCTTTTCCAAAGTGACGTTCTTTCCTTCCATGTTATTGCTCCCTCGGCAGCGTGCAGATGATGCGGGTGCCGCCATTTGATTCCATGCGCAGCGCGGCTCCGATCAACCGGCTTCGTTGCTTCATGATTCGCATCCCCAGCGAGGATTCCTCGGAGGAGCTTCGACCATCATCTTCGATCTCCAGCGTGACCGCGTCCGGCCCCTGACTCAACCGCAAAACAGCTTGGCTTGCCTCGGAATGCTTCCCGGCCAAGGCGAGCGCTTCTTGCCCGATGCGGTACAAGTGCGTGGCCACCGCCGGATCCTTGATGACCACCTCGGGATCGACATCGAGTTCGCATGGCACTCGGGAGTGCATCGCCAAGTGCTCGAACATTTGGGTCAGGACGCCTGGACCTGCGCTGATCCGGCCCAAGCCGCGGGCGAGGAGACGAATCTCGACCAGCACACTGCGCAGCCCGTCGACCACGTCACCCAACCCCTCCGCTTCCGGGTCCTGGTGCTCACGCATTTTTCGGAATATGGATTCCCCGCTCATGAGCAGGCCGGCCAGCTCCTGTCCCACCGCGTCGTGCAGATCCTTGGCGAGCCGCTCCTCCTCGTTGTCGGTCAGCTCCAGAAGCTGCCGGCGTAGGGTCTCGCGCTCCATCGCGTTGGCGATCTGCGTGCCTAGACTGTTCATGAGATCGTTGATACCCGCTCCGGGGAGATCAATGTGATTGGAGAAAAACTCGAGTACCGCCACGACGTCTTTCGACACGAGAGCGGGAAAAGCCAAGACGGTATGAAAGTTGAGCTGTGCGGCCATGGCCGAGACCGAATGGGGGAAGTCGGCTCCCACGTCCGTTGTCCATTCCGGGGTTCCCTGGTTGAGGACGCGCTGAACCAAGTTGCCGGGAACGTCGATCCGCGCCTGCGCGGCATATTCGTGGAAGGTTCGAAATAGCTCCGTCGGCTCCCCGAACCAGCCTGTGCACGGGATAAGGTCCTGGGATCCGTCCCGGTGGATGAGATAGCCGTGACCGAAACGCCAGTCGTTGTGAAGACAGATGCGCTCCAGGCAAAAGGCCATGAGATCGTCCATGCTGCGAGCTTCGTTCGCGTGCGCCGCCACTTCGTGCATGATGGCCAGATCCTCGGTACGGCGAACGACTCGCTCTTCCATCTCTCGTTCACTGCGCTTGCGCTCGGTGATGTCGCGTTCGGTAATCGCGATCGCGCTCGGTTCGCCCTGATCGTCCCTGAGGAGCACGGCGGTGAGCCACAGATCGACCGCGCGGCCGTCCTTGGTGATTCGCCGCGTTTCTGCTTCGCGCAGTAGCTCGCCCCGCTGGACCCGATCGAGCAGATGCTGGATGGCTCCGCCCTCGTCGGGGATGACGCGCCGAAAATCCATGCCCGCCACTTCCGCCTCGGAGAGCCCGTAAAGTACCTCCGCCTTGCGATTCCAGGACATGATGCGACCGTCCAGGCTGAGCAAGGTGATCGCATCGTTGGATTCGCGGAGGACCGTGACGAGAAGGCGCGCCTTCAAATCGGAGGGAGCCGAGTCGTCGAACAGAGTGGGTTTATAACGTTGCGCAAGCATAGAAGGATTGCCCGTTTCAGTCACCGAAGCCGCGTCACTCTGGGTCTGAACCACCGATGCAGTGTCGTTTGCAAGCGGGGCCGTCCGGGGCAGAACCTCCTTCTTTTTCTTCGACATGATGTATTGACCCAACTAACAACAGTGCATTGATCCATGTGAATGGTTGCAATTTCAGCCGAGCATTTCCAGCGCAAACCGAATAGGGAATTCCCTGATAAATCCATCGGTCTCATATGCAGAAGGGCGCCCGGTGTTGTAGCGGGTCGTTGCTATCGCACTCTTCCCGCCTTCCCCGGTAAAACCGCCCGCGATCAGGTAGAGTTTCGCCCGAGCCTAGAGACAAGAAACTCCGCCGGCAAAGGAACTCCCCGTGCATCAGTGGATCGAAGTGTGGTTTCGATGGGTTCACGATTGGGGCTACGCCGGAATCGTCCTTCTCATGGCCATGGAGAGCTCCATCTTTCCGATCCCCAGCGAAGTCGTCATTCCACCGGCCGCCTTCTGGGCCAAACAGGGACGTTTCAGCCTGGCCGGCGTCATCCTGGCCGGGACCTTGGGGAGCTGGATTGGTGCTGCGGTGACGTACTGGGTGGCGCGAACGGTGGGACGTGCGCTGGTCGCCAAATACGGCAAGTACGTGTTCGTAACCGAGCACAAGCTCGCCCGGGCCGAGCGTTGGCTGGCCCGCTACGAGGCCGGCGGCGTGTTTTTCTCCCGCTTGGTGCCGGTCGTGCGGCATTTGATCGGCATTCCCGCTGGGCTCGTCCGCATGCCCTTCAAAATCTTCAGCCTGATGACGATTCTTGGCGCAGGTTTGTGGTGCGGCGTTCTAGCCTGGTTTGGCGGGCGCATTCTTGGAGACCGGCCGGACTTGATGGAGCACCCCGAAGCGTTGGTGGATCAGTTGCATCGCCACTCGCTGGAGCTAGGCGGGTTCGTCTTGATCCTCGCTGTGCTCTACGTGATCGTGATGCGGCTCACCGCGCGTTCGACGTCGTGAGAATCAGGTTCAAGTATTTTTGAGCTCGGCCGGCTGAATATCCCCGGGCTTCCGCAACATCTTGTCGACTTCACCCAGGTGTCGCACTTCCTGTTCCACCATGCGTCGCGCGTACTCTTCGAGCGCCACCGACTTGCCTTCCACGAGTCCGAGGAACCGGCGATACAGATCGACGCCCTTTTTCTCGTGCTCCAACGATTCGCGAAGAATGTCCCCGGTATCGTGACGCTGTGTTTCCAGGAGGGGTCCGATGCCAAGGGAGGGATGCCCGCCAAGGTGGGTGATGAGTTCGCCGGCTTCGTGGGCGTGAAGGAGACTTTCTGCTGCCTGTTCCCGAAGCCAGGACACGATGGGGATGCGCCCAAAGCCATTGATCATGAATGAGTAATGCGTGTAACGGACGACTCCGGCCAGTTCGATCTCGAGAATCCGGTTGAGGGTGGCCAGAACCTCCGATTCATTCTCGACCGTTGTTTCGAACATGGAAAACCCCCCAGTTCATTGATTGAGCTGGGCCCTCTTGCGAAGACCCGGGGGAAGCCGGTGCTTCTTCACTGGACGCCAGGGACCGATCGGCGTACGAGCCTGCTCCCAACCACTCTCTTGAATGCGGTAATAGGAATCCCGATAGCCCTCGTGGTAATAGACTCCCGGATAGGATTCCATCACGTACACGTGGGAGGCCGGATAATACACCATGCGTTCGGTGGTGGTGGACTGGCCGGCACACGCAGCCAGGAAAAGAGCCACCGAACCGAGCAAGGCGAGGAGTGGAATGCGCCTCATGAATCTCTCCTTTCGCTTCCCCAAGCGAGCCGGATGAGGCCGCTACCCAGAAGAAAACTGACCGTAGGCAGGTCGTCGCAAACTTTTCAATTTTATTAGTCGCCGAATTTTAAGACTCGAACTTTAACCATGACGGCGACCTGCCTACGTCCCATTAATTCTCAACCGTTCTCTTTGCCATCGAGACCTACACGCCCGATGAACGGCGGGCCAGTCCGGCAAGCAAGCTGAACAGGAACAGAATCAAGAACACGAAGAAGAGAACCTTCGCGATAGCGAACGACGCGCCGGCGATTCCGATAAATCCGAACAACGCGGCGACGATCGCCAGAATGAAAAAGAATAGAGCCCACGACAGCATTGGATGTTCCTCCATTTATTAGGGTCCTGTCTGCCATGCCGGTCAAATATGCAAGGCCTATGCCGAGGGGCCCAAACCCATTTGAAGGGCCAGTTCGGGGCTAAGTCACGTAATTTCACCGTCAGGGGATCTCGCAAACGTTTCGTCCTGAGTGGCCGGCTGGCCACCCCCCATGTGTACGAACGGACACAATCGCCTGAATCCTGACCCCACTCAGCCCCACGCCAAATCCAGGTGGGCGGGAAAGACGCTCTAAGTGATGGTCCTGGTGTGGGTTAAGAATGCGTAAGGATCCGGATTTCCCCTGGCACGGGCATTGCTCTCTTAACCAGCAGCGCGCCACGGGCGCGAATATCTGAGGCTAGATTGAATTTTAGAAGGAGGAGAGTAGTCATCATGAAAAGTGTGACGCGGCTGGTACTGGTCAGCGCATTGCTCGTGGTCGTAGGGCTCGGCTTCGGCCTGACCCCCGCTTCCGCCAAGACGGTAACCGGGACAATCGTATCGATGGACGGTGGCATGCTCGTCATTCGTACCACCGATGGGCAGGAGCAGCACTACACCCTCGGAACGGGTGTTACGGTTCCCACGGATGTTCGTACGGGTGCGATGGTAGAAGTGAACGTCGGTGACACCGGGGATCAGACCACGGTCGTGTCCTCAATCCGCTCGACCATCGGTACCACCACCACGACTACATCAACGTACAATTCGACGCCGTCGACCTCGTCGAGCACGACGCCGTCGTCGTCGACCACGACGACCACCACCTCTACTAACGATCAATATGCCAATACCGCCAGCCCGATCTGGGCCTACGCTCTCGTGGGTCTCTTCGGTCTCGCGGGCGCCTTGGCGTTCCGTCGTTTCCGGGTGGCTCAAGGCTAAAGTCTCGTTTTCAATAACATGAAAGCTAGCCGTTCACCCGTGCCCCGAAAGGGGCACGGGTCAGCTATTTTGGGCATCCTCGAGATCCTGCTCTTCACCGGCGGGATCGTGTTCATGGGAGCGTTTGCCTGGGTCCAGGTTCGAAGCGCTATTTTCGATCAGGTCCAGGGACGCGAGCTGGATGAAGCGATCGCTCGTGAAAAAACGAACCCAACCGGTGCCGGTTCGGCGGAGGCCGTTCGCGGCGCCTTACTGGGACGGATTGAAATCCCGCACGCCGACATTTCCGCGCTGGTCGTGGAAGGGGCGTGGGATAAGGAGCTCGAGATGGCGGTGGGGCGAGTGGTGGGCACGGCCCGATTTGGAGACATGGGCACGGTCGCTTTGGCCGCCCATCGGGATCGCCATTTCCGGGGGCTGGGCAAGGTAGTGGACGGGGACACCGTGACCGTCACCACTCCGCGAGCCACGTTTGCTTATTTGATCGATTCGACCCGGGTCACCCAACCGGAAGACGTATGTCTCACCACGTCGGCACCCCGCGGGTTGACCCTTATCACGTGTTATCCGTTCGGCTTCATCGGTCACGCACCGAAACGGTTCCTGGTGTTTGGCCACCAACTCTCGCGGGACGGTCACACAGAGCCGATTCAGACCGAGGTCGTCGCGCCTCCGTCTAGCTCGGGATCGTGACGGGGATCAGCGACCGAAAGGGAGCTTCACCATCCGGCGTCCGGAGCCGGTGGATTCCTGGGGCACCGGTGAGGCCGGAACTTCTTCGCTCAAGAGCCGGCATAGCTCATAGGTGAGGTCCTCGATGCTCTTGGAGATCTTGGACTTTGGATTCTGCAAAATGGCGGGAACACCGGAGTCGATGGCGTCGATGAGCGACTTGTAATCGCTCGGTAGCTGCCAGAAGACGGGACATCCCGCCGTTTCTTCGAGGTCTTCCAGCGTCACCTTGCTCTTTTTGGTATCCCGGTTCAGCACGAGCCGCACCTTGTCCTGCGTGTAGCCGAGCTGCGCGAAGAGGGAGAGACACCGGCGCGTATTTCTCACCGTGGGCACGTCGAGTCCTGCGACGACGAGAATCGTATCCGCCAGCCCCAGCACTTCGAGGACGCGGCTGTCGAACGCGTGTCCCGCGTCGACGATGACGACGTCGAACATGCCGCGGAGCAGGATGAACACTTCCAGGAGAAGGCCTGGGGAGATCATTTCTCCCTCCACCGGGTCTTCGGGCGTCGACAAGAGATGTACGCCCGAGCTGTGCTCGGTCAACAGTCCTTTGAGTCGTGTCTCGTCCAGGTTCCCGGTTCCCAGGGCGTCAGCGATGGTATACGTCGGCGTGAGGTCGAGGTGTAAACCCACCTCGGCCATCTGCATGTTGAGGTCGACCAGTGCCGTGGTCATCTTCGCATTCTTGGCAAAGCTCACCGCAAGGTTGGTAGCGAGGGAGGTCACGCCCACCCCGCCCTTGTTGGAAAACAGGGTGATGATCTTTCCGGGGGTGCGCTCGGAGCGAGAGGTCTGCGAGCGACCGGCAAGCCGGCGCACGGATTCAGCCAGTTCGGGGATGTTGACCGGCCGGGGTAAGAACTCCTGGGCGCCCACGCGCATGGAGCGAAGAATCAGATCCGGTGACGCATCTTGGGAGGTCAGGATGATGCCCATGTCCGGGAGATCGTTCTTGAGACGGTGAATAAGCTCGAGTGTAGGTTCAGGACGACTTGGCAGCTCCAACACGAGAATGTCCGGGCAAAGCCCCTTGATCAGCCCGACTCCCGAGGCCAGGTTTTCGGATTCGCCGGAAATGCGCATGCCCATCTGGGTGAGTGACGCCTTGATGGATTCCCGGGAATTGCCGTCCCGATCGACGACCACGACGCTGATGAAGCGCTCTCCGTTCACAGACGACTCCTTTGACGCGGTGGCAAGACCCCCTGGACGCTCATAGATGCTTCTGTCGGAGGTTTACGGCATCCGACCCACCGCTGATTAGCCCCGAAGCGCCCCGACCAAGGCCGCGGGACGGATCGCACCGGATTGGGTGAAACCCCCCAATCTTGCGTTTTCCCCTTTTGGATCGGGACGTTAGAATGCGGGGCCTTCTTCGGGAATGAGCCAAGGGCGGAGGACAACCCAATTGCAAAGTCGGTGGAATGATGGAGATCTGAAGACATGTATGGACGCATTCGCGCCGCGCTGGGGCGAGCGGCTCGCGCTTCGCGTCTACACCTCGCGCCTTCTCGGCCGCGATCCGGATCTCGTCCTTTCCGGGGGCGGTAACACCTCCATGAAGGGAACGCATCGCACGCTGCTCGGTGATGACGTGGACGCGATCTGGGTGAAGGGGAGCGGCAGCGACCTTGATGCGATCGGTCCCGAGGGATTCCCGGCGCTGGATCTTGCTTATCTACGCCGCCTACGAGCGCGAGAAGCGCTCTCCGATGAGCAAATGGTGAACGAATTGCGCACGCACTTGTTCGACGCGGGAGCGCCCAATCCGTCCGTGGAAACATTGCTTCACGCCTTTCTGCCCCACGTCTTCGTGGATCACACCCATGCCGACGCGGCACTCATTCTGACTCACCAGACTCCCGACCTCGCGCGGGAAGTGATTGCCGAAGCGTTTCCGGGTTGGGGCGTGGTTCAGTACGTCATGCCCGGATTCAAACTCGCCAAGCTGGCCGCGGAAACCTACGAACGCGATCCTGGGATGCCGGGCCTCGTACTGGTGAACCACGGTCTCTTCACCTTTTCCGACGACGCGCGTGAATCCTACGAACGCATGATCGAGGCCGTGGATCGCGCGGAACAGGTGGGCGCAAAACGCGCGCGGCCCCGCACGGTCGTACCCGTGACGCGACCCGGTGCCGAAGTCGTTGCGGAAACGGCGGTGGTCCTGCGCGGGGCTCTCGGTAGGTCGGGACGCCGGATGATCCTGGAGCATCGGGACGCCGAGGAACTGCTTCGCATTCTCTCGAGCTCCGACATCGTGGATCTGGCCCGCTCGGGACCGCTCACTCCGGATCACGTGCTGCGCACGAAGCCTCGGCCCATGGTCTGGCGAACGGGAGACGACGCAAACGAAGCAGTTCTGCGCCACACCGCTGACTACGATCGTTACTTCACCGAGAATGCCGCCCGCGCCAATCGCGGGCTCGAGAAGCTGGACGCCTTGCCGCGCGTGGTGTGGGTTCCGGAGCAGGGTATCTTCGCCTGGGGTCCTACGAAAGCCGATGCACGGATGGCGGCGGATATCGCCGAGCACACGCTCTTAGCCAAGGATCGCGCCAACGCGATGGGTCGATATGTCGCGCTTCCCGAGGGCGATCTATTCGACGTCGAGTACTGGAGCTTGGAGCAGGCGAAGCTCGGCAAGGTCAAGGAAGCACCGCTGGGCGGACAGATCGCGCTCGTTACCGGCGGTGGGGGAGCGATCGGGTTTGCCGTGGCAAAGGCGCTTCTGGGCGCGGGTGCGGTGGTGGCGGTTTTGGATGCCAGCGCGGAACGAGTCGAAAGCGCCGTGAGCGCGCTGGATCCCCAGGGGCGACGTGCGCTGGGCGTTGTCGCCGATGTGACCGACCCCAATGCGGTCGCGCGCGCGTTTCAAGAAACGTGCTGCCGCTTCGGGGGTCTCGATATCTTGGTCCCGAGTGCGGGGATCGCGCTGGGAATCAAGCTCGAAGACATGGACCTCGCCGCGTTCCGCCACGTCATCGAGGTCAATCTCACCGGCACGTTGATCATATTGCGGGAAGCCGGCCGCCTCTTTCGCCGTCAGGGGTTGGGTGGCAACGTGGTGCTCGTCTCGACCAAGAACGTGTTTGCCGCGGGAGCGCAGTTCGGCGCGTATTCGTCGAGCAAGGCGGGGGAGCATCAGCTGGCCAAGGTGGCCGCCCTGGAATGGGCGGAGATGGGCGTGCGCGTCAACATGATCTCGGTCGATGCGGTATTCGGCGACGATAGCCGGCCCTCGGGATTATGGCAGGAGGTCGGCCCTCACCGCGCCCGCGCGCATGGCATCGATCCATCTGAGCTTCCGGAATTCTATCGCCGGCGCAATCTGCTCAAAGCGCGAGTGACCGGAGACGATGTGGGTCGCGCGGTGGTTTTCTTTGCCTCGAACCAAACCCCGACTACCGGCGCCACTCTCACCGTTGACGGGGGTCTCCCCGAGGCCACGCCTCGTTGACTTCCGCCGGAGGACCGAACAAGATCCTCCTCGCCGTCCAGGGTTAGCCCGTTCTCTCTTCCGTTTCCGCGGCGGCGCGTCGGCCCAGATCAGGAAGGAGGATGGCCATGGTTTCGATTTCCGCCCTCTGGCTGCCTATCGTGCTCTCCGCGGTGTTGGTGTTCGTCGTGAGCTCGATCATTCACATGCTCTTGCCCTACCACAAAAAAGACCTCTTGCGCTTGCCGGATGAGGACGCCGCGCGGGCCGCGCTCGGGCGGCAATCCCTGGGGCGGGGCCAGTACTTCATGCCGTTCGCCATGGACATGAAGTCGATGAAGGATCCCGAAATGCAGAAGAAGTTCGAGGATGGACCGGTGGCGATCGTGACCGTGCTCAAGCGGGGCCAGGTGAACATGGGCCCGCACCTCATCCAGTGGTTTATTTACTCGCTCGGCATATCCTTCACCGTGGCCTATCTCCTGAGCCGCACGCTCCCGCCCCAGACCGAGTTCATGCAGGTCTTTCGCGTCGCCTCGACGATTGCCTGGCTGGGCTACGCAGGCGCGCTGGCCTGGGCAGGAATCTGGAAGGGCGTGCCCTGGTCAACGGTCCTGAAGGATGTCTTCGACGGGCTCCTTTTCGCGCTCGTCACCGGGGCCGCGTTCGCCGGTTTCTGGCCGAAGTAGAGCGTCCCGCCGTCGGTAGTTAAGGAGCGCGGGGGTCTTTCGGGCCACCCACATCGTCGTGCCCAGACACGCGACGCCACCCAGGACGACCGAGGACGGCGCGCCGAGCCAGCTCGCCACCGCTCCTGCTTCCATTTCACCGAGCTGCGGTCCACCCATGAAGAAGATCATGTTGATGCTCGTCATGCGCCCGCGCAGATGATCGGGCGTGCCGAGCTGGCGGATGATGTTGCGCAGCACCGTGCTCACCGTGTCCGCCGCGCCACTTACCGCCAGCGCGCCGAAGGTCAGCCAGAAATTACGTGACACGCCGAACAACACCGTGGCGCATCCGTAAATCAGAATGGATCGAAGCAGGACGATGCCCCGCCGGTCGATGCGCTCCACCCCGTGCACCATGATGAGGCTCGCCACGACGGCGCCGATGGAAGGCGCCGCGTAAAGAATTCCGTATCCGTGGGCCCCCACCTTGAGGATGTCCTGGGCAAAGATCGGCAGAAGCACGGTAGCTGAGGCAAAGAACGTGGCGAAGAAATCGAGCAGCATGCTGGAGCGAATGAGGGGCGCGCTGAACACGAATCGCAATCCTTCGCGAATCGCTCTGACACTGACTTCGGCTATCTGTCCCGGGGTTCGGGCGGGCACGTTTCGCATCGCCAGCAACGCGGCGATGGCGGCCAGAAACGAAACGGCGTTCAAGGCGTAGGCCCACCCCACCCCCAATTCTCCAATCACAAGCCCCGCCGCGCTCGGACCGACCACGGACGCGGTCTGAAACATGATCGTATTGAGGCTGATCGCGTTTGGAAAATGATCCGCCGGGACGAGATTGGGAACGAGGGCCTGGCGGGCCGGGCCTTCAAAGGACGCGGCGGCCGCGCTCGTCGCCGCCAGGGCGTAAATGGGCCAAAGCACGTGAACACCCCGGAAGGTAAGGATGGCCAGGGTGGTGGCCGACGCCATCATGATGACGTTGGTGAACAGAGCCACGCGGCGCCGGTTCATGGCGTCAGCGACCGCGCCGCTCAAGAGCGAGAACGCGACGATGGGGACGATCTTGACCAGGCCGACCAAGCCGAGGGCAAGCCCCTTATGGGCGGGCGCGACGAGGAGCGACACGTGCCAGAGGATGGCCGCGTTCTGCATCATGCTCCCCGAGGTGGAGACGAGCTGGCCTATCCAGAGCAGACGAAAATTGCGGTGCTGGAGGGCGACAAGTGACCCGGTGAAGCGACTCAACGGTTGCAGTCCGGGGGGAACAGAACGCGATCAGCCGGTGGAAGAGACCTGGGCTTCCCGCTCCATTTCTTCCTTGAGATACGCGTTCGGGTCATGCTCCAGTGCTCCGGCCGGCAACCATTCCCAGAGCGGTCCCAATTCGCGTCGAACCCGCTCCACATAGAACTGGGGTAGGACATCGCTTTCCTGCTCGAAGAACCGCCGCAGCTCGGTGTCTGTTTCCAGACGCCGGCGCACCAAACCATAGTACTTGATGCGGCCTTGTCCCTCCGAGGAGATGCCTCGCACGAAATTCATCCACTTGGGGATCATGGTCTTGTTCGCGCGCTGGCGCCGCATCATCGTTCTCAGCGAGAACGTGTGCTTGGTCAGATCGATGATCCGGTCGTAGAAGTCGGGCCAGGTGTAGTTCAAGGGGCGTACGTTCATGGCCTGATTGTTGTTGAGGAAATGGAAGGGGAAAGGGATCACCCGGCCCGCGCTCTGGTAATCGAGATTGAGGCGCGCCGCCTGTCCAAATGCGGAGAGCAGGGAATACCCGGGAAACGCGCCCGGAGTCAAGTCGACGAATCTCTTGGTCAGTTCGAAGGGTTCGCCGCCGCGGTCTACGTCCAAGCCGAGCACGAAGTTGGTTTGCACGTAGGGGATGTAGTCCATGATCATGTTGACGTGATCGGAGACTTGCTGGACCTTGTCGAGTCCCTGCTTGGATCCGGTACGCGACTTGTTGCCCAGGTCGTACCACGACTCCACACCGGGCAGGATGGCTTTGAAGCCGTTACGTTTGAGGCGTTTGAGATTGGGTTCTCCCAAGAGCGAGAGGCTGCTCTCGGCGAGGAAATCGATCCGTCCCTCCGGGACCACGGCCTCGATAGCATCCATGTAATCGTTGAACCGCACGCCGAAATTGGGGTCGTGCCAGCCGACCCGGGGCCGCTCGATTTGTTCCAGAAGGAAGGTCAGATCATCCTGAAGGCCCTTAAACTCGAGCGGCTGGTAGGGAACGGCGGCATCGATGCAAAACGAGCAGGTGTACGGACAGCCGAGCGATCCCAGCATGGGCACGATCTTGAGAAACGGGGCCTTCTTCAGCGTGGGCTCGATGAATTTCCAGCGCTGGCGCACCCCGGGTAACGACGTGGGTTGCCGGCCACCGCAAAGACGCAATCCCTGGGGACGGTGGGGCGACATGTCCCCGAGGACGTTCCGGACCACCTCCTGGTCCGTGAACCCGAGCACGTAATCGAAGTGCTTCTGAGCGTCCTGGGGGTAGCAGCGGGCGTGAGGTCCCCCCAGGGCGGTGAGAGCGCCTGCCTTGCGGAAGCGATTGCTGAGGGCATAGGCGAGCTGTGCGGACTGGGTGAAGGCACCGATGAAGACCAAATCAACCTGGTCGGGCAGGAGGGTCCCGACATCCTCGAAGCCGGTATAGCAGACGAACGTGACCTCGTGCCCTTCCTCCTCGCACCAGACCGCGATCACTTGAGGCATGATGCTGGCCAGGTTGGCATGCATGATCCGCGCGTACAGGGCGCGCGTGGGAGCTTTGGTGACCAAATCGATTACCGCAATTCTGAGTGGACGCAATGGCACTCCTTTTTGATTGAGATGCGATGCGCAAGGACATCATAGGGGTGGGGGCGCAACCTAGTCTACATGGGGGAACCACCTAGTCCTTGCCATCCTCTCCCGGCTCTGCTAGATTGAATTCACCCTCGGTATTGTTCGGTTCAGTTCTTACCCCTCAAATCTAACAATTTCGCTTCACAGCTCTCGGAGGCCTGCCCCCATGCTCTCCACGCTGCCGGCGTGTGCTTTTGCGTTCCTTTTGTTACCTGTGCTGGTCTTTGGCCAATCCGCTCCCAAACTCGAGACCGTGTGGGGGGATTCCGGCGTGTCAGACGGCCAATTCGATGCCCCGTACCACATAGCCCTCGACCGCGCCGGGAACTTATATGTGACCGATTCAGAGAACGACCGCATCCAGAAGTTCGACAATCAGGGCAATTTCATGATGGCGTGGGGACAGCTGGGTCCCAATCCGGGCGACTTCAATATTCCTTCCGGTATCACCATCGACGCCCATGGTTACGTGTATGTGGGGGACTCGGACAACCATCAAGTTCAAAAATTCGACGGAAACGGCAACCTCGTCGATCACTGGGGACACTACGGAAGCGGGGACGGCGAGCTTTATTTTCCGGTGGGGGTGGCCGTGGATGAGGATGGATCATTTTTTGTCGCAGACAGCTGGAACAACCGGGTCCAGAAATTCGCTGCCGACGGGACGTTTCTTTTGAAGTGGGGATCCCTGGGGACGCGCGCGGGCAGCTTCGATCTCCCGACTGCGATCGTGATCGATCGAGACGGCGTGGTGTACGTGACCGACACCAAGAACCATCGCGTCCAGATGTTCACCCGAGACGGAGTATCGCTGGGCCGGTTCGGCCAGCACGGGACTGGCCCCGGCATGTTCGATCTTCCCTACGCGATTGCCATCGGGCCCTCGGGCAAGATCTATGTTGCCGATTCGGGTAATGACCGCATCCAGATCTTCACCCCCGATCACCAATGGATCATGACTTTCGGCGAAACCGGGACCGGCCCGGGCCAGATGGATCTCCCCTGGGGCATTGCGATCGACGCCAACGAGAACGTGTTCGTGGCCGATGCCAAGAACGATCGGATCGAGAAGTTCTCCGCGGGCACATTCGTGCCAGTTCAGATCATTACCTGGGGCCGGATCAAGCAGCGCTACAAATAGTGTTCAGCCGCCCCGCGACTCTGCTCCTCGTTCTGGCGTTCGCTGTTTTTGCCGCAAACTGCAGCCAGGATGATCCCGTGCCGCCTCCGGACTATCAGGCTCAGATCGACGCCTTCCAGCTCGCACCCCTTCCCAGCATTCCGTATCCGCCCTACAACACGTATCAAGCGGAACGCATCGAGTTGGGACGCCTGCTCTTTTTCGACCCGATTCTGGGCGGCGAATCAGCACCCTGGGTGAAGAGTGCGCGCGGATTCGATCCCTATCGGTACCGTGCAAACGATGTGGCCTGCGGCACGTGCCATGTGCCGCGTTTCGGCTTTGCCGATGACCGGCGGGCCGGAGCCGGGGTGGGGGGCGGGGGCATGAATGGCGTGGCATTGGGGCCGGACCGCAACGTTCCCGCTCCGTCACTTATTACGGGCAGCGAGATGGGTCTGGAACCTCGCAACACGTCCACCGTGCTCAACACGGCCATGAACGGTCAGAACTCCATCCTACCCGTCACGGAGAGCTTCCAGTTCATGGACGGACGCGTCACGCTGGGGTTGGAAGTTCAGGCCCTGGAGCCTATCACCGATCGCCAGGAGATGGCCGGCGACGCGTTTCGCGATTCGCTGGGAGCCATGCTTCCTCCAGAGGCGATTCGGGACAGCCTCACGCTGCGCATTCGCAACATCCCGGAATATGTGGACCGTTTCGAGCGCGCCTTTCCTGGACTCATCAACCAGTCGGCCGACATCACGATGGATCACATCAGCAAGGCCATCGCCGCGTTTGAACGGCAGCTTGTCACCCCCGACTCACGCTACGATCGGTTCGTCTCCGGAGAATCGAACGCGCTCACGCTGCTGGAACGGGAGGGATTCGAACTCTTCTTCGGGAAGGCATTGTGCGGCTCCTGTCACGCCGGTCCGATGCTTTCCGATTATTCCTTTCACGTGCAGGGAGCGGCGGACGACTACGCGAGCATCGGGCCAGAGTTTCCCGGCAAAGACGGCGCCGGCCACGATTACGGTCGCTTTCATGCCAACCCCGTCGAGTTTGCGGATCAAAAGTATGCCTTCCGCACCATGACGATTCGAAATGTGGAGATCACCGCTCCCTACTTTCACAGCGGGAGCGCGGCGACATTGCTGGACGTGGTGGAGTTCTACAATCGCGGCGGGCAGGGGCCACAGGATATTTCGGACGATGAACTGGCCGCGCAAGGCGCGGTGCGGGATACGCTGGTCCGACCCCTGGGATTGTCGACGCGCGAGATGGCCGCCTTGGTGGCGTTCATGAAAACGACCACCGCCCCCGTGGCCCCGGGCCCGGGCGGGATCGATTTCATGACTGTGCCCGAGCGCGTGCCGAGCGGTCTCATGCCGCCCGGTGTTGCCACTCCGGCCGGCCCCGGACCGTTTACCGAAGCGTCATCGCGTGTGCCTTGATCCATCCCCAGGTGGTGGGCCGCACCGGCACGGTCAAGTCGATCGACCCCGATTCACCGGCGTAGTTGGTTGGCGAATTGACGTCGGTCATGTACACGTCGTCATCGGTTTGGGAAATCCCGTCGACCCCCGGCCCCACCTCGAGGGCGCTAATCCCGTCCTGAGGTAGAACTCCATAAACGCGTGTCGCGGTGTCGTAGTACGGTGAATATTCCAGCGTGTCACCATTTAGGGGGAGAAAGCCGCTCGGGATAATGAAGTCAGGCGCCGGGGCTCCGGGCGTGTCGGCGAATCCCTGGGTGGCGAGCAGCAAGTACTTGTTGGCGGTGTTGCCGGTGAGATTGCTCCGAAACGTGTACTTGTGGTTCGCGTGTATGGCGAAGATCCACTTGGACGAGAGGCTCGTTTCCATGGTGAACCCGCAACATTCCTGCATCTCGATGAACTGGATCGTGCCGTCGGCGTTGGAGAAGAGCTCGTTGAAGCGCCACTGATGCGATGCGGCTCCGGCCGGACGGCCGGGGGCCAGGAAGCAGAGGAGCAGTGGGATTCCAATCCATCGTGATGCGTGGTAATGCGACATGGTTCCTCCAGACATCTACCGCGTTCCGGCGGCAGAGAGCGCCGAATCCCGGTAATCGATCCTGCATCTCGAACAGCGTCCATGGCTGAAGCACGCCAGGGCGCAGAGATCGCAACGGGACGCGAGCCGCACTGCGGCAATGAGACGCTCGCGTTCCATCATGATTTCGTTGAAATCGGTGTGATTTCGAATGGCCAGGTTGCCGACCATGCCCCGCTGGCAATGGTCACACCACCCCGGCCCGGACAGGTGCGCGCGGCAGACGGCGCACACAATCGATTTGGCGTTTATGTGCTCGCCATCTTTGGCCAGAAGGTAAGACAGGCGCGAGACATAGGCGCGTCCGTCCACGTAGCCGATCCGGGATGAAAGGCAGTAGCCATCGTTTACGAAAGCGGACAGGCACGTCGAGCATCGGATGCCGGCTGGATCGATGTCGTGGCCGCCCGGATCGATGACGTCAAGAAGGGCCGGCGGCACCCGCAACCCGACAATCGTCCCCTCGGGCCACAGGGAAGTGTGCGCGGAGGCTCCGGCCGGCAACCCGAGAACGACGCAGAGCGCCATCGCGAACACGGAGCGCCATGGGGAGGGAGAGAGCAGTTGCAGCGGGAAAGCTCCTTCTTGCCTGGGGATGGGTTCATTGTGCCACAAGGATATCGAGAGACCGAATCGCTTTCTTGCGTTACTCTACCCCCCGTTTTTGCCCCCTCAGTTGCCAGGAGGTCCCATGTTCGTGAGACGGGCTTTCGTCCTCGCCGTCCTTGCTCTCTGCTCCTATTGGACTCCCACCGCCGGCGCCGTCGATCCCTCGCTTCTGGCCGGCATCAAGGCGCGCTCCATTGGTCCCGCCGGCATGAGCGGTCGCATTGCCGACGTGCAAGGCGTTCCCTCGGATCCGCGTGTGTTCTACGTGGGCGCGGCCACGGGCGGCATCTGGAAATCTGTCGATGGCGGATTGACCTGGAAACCCATTTTCGACGAGCAGCCGGTGCACTCGATCGGCGCGCTGGCGGTGAATCGCGCCAATCCTGACATCGTGTGGGCAGGAACGGGCGAAGCGGCGGTGCGAAACAGCGTCTCCATAGGTAACGGCGTGTACAAGAGCCTCGATGCGGGGCGCAACTGGACGCACATGGGCTTGCCGGAATCGGAACGCATCTCCCGCATTCGCCTCCATCCTTCGGACCCGAACATTGCGTACGTTGCGGTGATGGGGAAGCTCTGGGGTGATTCGCAAGAGCGAGGCGTGTACAAAACCACCGACGGCGGTGCGACGTGGCAACGCATTCTCTACGTGAACGCTTCTACCGGCGCCGCGGATCTGGAAATGGATCCGTCGAACCCACAAAAGCTCTTCGCGTCCATGTACGAGTTCCGCCGCCAGCCCTGGACCTTCAAATCGGGTGGCCGCGGTTCGGGGTTGTACGTGACCTATGACGGGGGGAAGAACTGGAAGCGGCTTACCGATGACGACGGGCTCCCCGCGGGAGAACTGGGACGGATCGGGGTTGCGGTTGCCCCCTCGAATTCGCGGATCGTGTACGCGTTGGTCGAAGCCAAGGACAACGTGTTCCTCCGCTCCACCGATGGGGGAGTGACGTGGAAGAGCACCGGCGCCAAGCGCGGGTTTGGAAATCGGCCCTTTTATTACTCGCAAATCCGCGTCGATCCCGAGTATCCGGATCGCGTGTACAGCCTCTATAGCCAGGTGAGCCTGTCCGAAGACGGCGGGAAGACCTGGCGTGTGCTCATTCCGTTCTCGGCCTTGCACCCCGACCATCACGCCATGTGGATCAATCCCCAGGACGGGAGCGTGATCATCGAAGGCAACGATGGCGGCGCGGGGATGAGCTTCGACCGTGGCGAGACTTGGCGATTCGTGGGGAACTTGCCGCTGGCGCAGTTCTATCACATCGCCGTGGATGACGACGTCCCGTATCACGTTTACGGCGGATTGCAGGACAACGGCTGTTGGAGAGGGCCGAGCACGGTCTGGGAAAACGGCGGCATCCGTAATCATCACTGGGATGAAGTGGACTTCGGGGATGGATTCGATACGCGTCCGTATCCCAAGGATTCCATGCAAGGCTACTCGATGAGCCAGCAGGGATACCTTACCCGGTGGAATGTACGTACCGGGGAGCGGCGGTCCATCCGCCCGGTTAACGATGCGGGGGATACGTTGCGGTTCAATTGGAACTCGGGGTTCGCTCAGGATCCCTTCGACACCGAGACGATTTATTACGGGAGCCAGTACCTCCACAAGTCCACCGACCGCGGCGAAACCTGGACGCGGATCAGTGGGGATCTGACCAGCGACAATCCGGCCTGGCAGCAGCAGGTGAAGAGCGGCGGCCTCACTCCCGACGACAGCGGCGCGGAGAACTACACCACGATCATTTCGGTGGCCCCAAGCCCAAAGGCGAAAGGTGTGCTCTGGGTGGGGACGGATGATGGGCGCGTGCACGTCACCCGAAACAGCGGCCAGTCATGGTCTAGCATCGAGAAGGGTGCGCACGGTGTGCCCGCCCACACTTGGGTGCCTCATATCTATGCCTCGACCTACGACGCGGGCACCGCGTTCATCGTGTTCGACGATCACCGGCGCTCCAATCCGGCCTCCTATGCGTTTCGGGTGTCCGATTACGGCAAGCAATGGACGAGTTTGGTGACCCCCGAGGTGCGCGGCTATTGCCTCTCGATTCTTCAAGATCCGGTCGACCCCAACCTGCTCTTCCTGGGTACCGAGTTCGGCCTTTTTGCGAGCCAGAACGGCGGCCGGAAGTGGATGCAGCTCAAGTCCGGTCTTCCGACCTGCTCGGTCATGGACATTGCATTGCAACAGCGGGATGGGGATCTCGTGCTGGGAACGCACGGGCGTTCGGTGTTCGTCATTGACGACATCGCGCCGCTACGAACGTTGGATGACAAAGTAGTAACGGAAAAGCTGCATTTGTTTCCGATTCCGCCCGCGCAGGAATACCTGGTCAAGGAAACGGCGGGGGGGCGGTTCTTCGGCGCAACGGAATATCGAGGCGAGAATAGAGCCTACGGTGCCTTGATCACCTTCTGGGCCGGAGATGCCAAACTGCCTCACCCGGACGACAAAGTCGCCCGCGAGGAGAAGGCGAAGAAAGGGACGGTAGAGGCCCCGGAGAAAACCGAAAAAACCGCCTCCAGCGACACGACCCAAGCCAAGGACAAGGAAGGCTCTAAGGAGACCAAGGTCAAGGTCACGATTCGTGATGCCACGGGAAAGAAGATTCGCAGCTTCGAGAAGCCGGTGAAGCGCGGATTGAACCGCGTAGTGTGGCCGCTCCGCCGCGACCCGTTCAAGGGTCCGGCATCGCCCTTTGCCGATGAGGACGATGAGGGCGGCGAGGGCCTGGAGGCGCTGCCGGGCGTGTACCAGGTGGAGCTCAAATTGAAGGACCAGACCGCGACCGGGAACGTGGTGGTGAAGGCCGATCCACGAATGGAGCTATCCGCGGAGGATCGTGCCGCGGCCTGGAGCGCGGAGGAACGGGCAGGCAAGCTGCTCGAGACCTTGAACGATGCCGCCAAGCGTCTCGAAGCAACCCAAAAGGATGTCGCTTACATCACCGAGAAAGCCCAGGCGAAAAAGACAGAACGGGACAAGCTGAAGGACGGGGTGGAAGCGGAGACGAAGAACGCACCCAAGGATTCTCTGGACGTGCTCCTCGAGGCGGCCAAGAAGATCGACAAGCAAGCCAAGGATCTGGGCAAGCTGCTTCAGCGGCCTCGGGACATGAAAGGGTTCACGGGAGAGCGTTACATAGTGGGTGATCTGCAGGAGAGCCAGGAATTCTTGAGCTCGACCTGGTCCCGGCCGTCACCGACCGTGCTCGCATACTTGGATCAGGCCGAGAAACGGTTGGCCGACTACCTCGTCGACTTCAACAAGTTCTATGAGAAGGACGTGCCGGAGTTCCGAACCCAAGTAACGCGGACCTTGGAGCCGCTTCTCCCGAACGAGAAACCGATCGAGATCACGCGCTAGTCGGAGCGTTCCTGGGCTACTTGCGTCCGAAGAGGGCGTGGGCGAGCTTCATCACCGGATCGTAGGTGCGGTCCACCACCCGCTCCTTGAGCGGGATGATGCCGTTGTCGGTGATCTTGATGTGTTCGGGGCACACGTCGGTGCAGCATTTGGTGATGTTGCACAAGCCCGAACCGAAATCCGTCCGCACTTGGTCGATGCGATCGCCCGCATCCAGGGGATGCATCTCCAGGCTGGCCAGCCGGATCATGAACCGGGGCCCCACGAACTTATCCTTGCGGTCGCGATCCCGGAGCACGTGGCACACGTCTTGGCACAGGAAGCACTCGATGCACTTGCGGAACTCCTGCACCCGGTCCACGTCTTCCTGGTACATGCGCCGCCGCCCGTCGGGATCCACCGGTTTGGGTTTGAAGGGCGGAATGCGCTTGTTCTGCTCGTAGTTCCAGGAAACATCGGTGACAAGGTCCTTGATCACCGGAAAGGTCTTGATCGGCTGCACGGTGATCGTGGCGTCGTCCGCATACACCGACATGCGCGTCATGCAGGCTAGCTTGGGATAGCCGTTAATTTCCATGCTGCACGAGCCGCACTTCCCGGCCTTGCAGTTCCAGCGGATGGCCATGTCGGGAGCCTGGTGGGTCTGAATGCGATGCAACACGTCCAGGACGACCATCCCGGAATCCACGTCCACCTGGTAGTCCTGAAAGTCCCCACCCTGTGCATTGCCGCGCCACACTCGAAAATGCCGGGTTGCCACGCTCGTCACGCTCCTTGAGCTGGGGCCGCCATGCGGCCTGCTTCGAGATCCTCGATCTTGGCGAGTGCGATGGTGGTGAGTTGGGGCGGCCCTTCGGGCCGGCGAATCTTCTCTACCTCCATCCGTCCGTCCGTCCCCATGCGGCTCACGATGTTGTACTGGAGCCAGTCGTCCCGCTCGCCTTCGAAATCCACCCGGTAGTGCGCGCCGCGACTTTCCTCGCGGATCAAGGCGGCCCGCGCCACCGCCTCGGCAGTGATCATCAACGAGCGAAGCGACAGCGCTTCGTCCCAGCCCGGGTTGTACTGGCTCGCGCCATGCGCCTTCACTTCAGCCGCGGCCGTCTTGAGCTTTTCGACCTCTTCGATGCCGCGCTTCAAATCCTCGGCATTGCGCACGATGCCGACAAAGTCGTTCATCGCATCTTGGAGCTGCTCGTGCACGAGATAGGGATTAGGGCCAGACTCGCGGTTCAAGATGTCCGTGGCGCGACGGAAGGCAGCCTGGATGGAAGCGTCCGAAGGCGTGGGAGGCTGTCCAAGTCCGCGCACGTACGCCATCGCGCCATCGCCGGCCAGCGCTCCAAAAACCAAGAGATCCGACAGCGAGTTCCCGCCCAGCCGGTTCGCGCCGTGCATTCCGGCCGAACACTCGCCGGCCGCGAACAACCCCGGGACGCGGCTTTGCTGCGAATCCGAATCCACACGCACCCCGCCCATGAAGTAGTGGAGCGTGGGACCGACCTCCATCGGCTCGGCCGTGATGTCCACGTCGGCGAGTTCCTTGAACTGGTGATACATCGACGGGAGCTTACGCTTGATCACCTCGGCGGGACGGCGTGACGCAATATCCAGGAACACGCCGCCATGGGGCGAACCGCGTCCGGCTCGGACTTCGGCCAGAATCGAGCGTGCGACCACATCCCGAGTGAGCAGCTCGGGCGGACGGCGAGCGTTCTTGTCGCCTTCCAGCCAGCGCGCGGCTTCTTCCACCGAATCCGCGGTCTCGGCGGCGAACTTCTCGGGGATGTAGTTGAACATGAAGCGCTCACCCTTGCTGTTGAGCAATATGCCGCCATCCCCGCGCACGCCTTCGGTCACGAGTGTGCCGCGCACCGAGGGCGGCCACACCATCCCGGTCGGATGGAACTGCGTGAACTCCATGTCCATGAGCTCCGCCCCGGCCCGATACGCCAGCGCGTAACCATCCCCCGTGTACTCCCAGGAGTTGCTGGTCACGCGCCACGCGCGACCGCCCCCACCGGTGGCCAGGATGACCGCCGGGGCACGGAGGACCATGAAGCGACCGGTTTCGCGCCAGTAGGCGGCCACGCCGGCCACCCGCCCCTCTTCGACCAGAATCTCGAGCGCGGTGGATTCCATGTGCACATGCGCGCCGGTGTGGATAAGCCGATCCTGCAGCGTGCGGATCAATTCCAGACCGGTACGATCTCCGACGTGAGCGAGACGCGGATACCGATGGCCGCCGAAGTTGCGCTGGCTGATGAGGCCGGTGGGCGTGCGATGGAACACCGCCCCCCAGTCCTCCAATTCCTGTACGCGCGCCGGCGCGTTACGCGCATGCAATTCCGCCATGCGCCAATCGTTGAGAAACTTTCCGCCCCGCATGGTATCGCGGAAGTGCACTTGCCAGTTGTCGCGGGAATCGACGTTCCCGAGGGCGGCGGCGACCCCGCCTTCTGCCATCACGGTATGTGCCTTCCCGAGCAGGCTCTTGGTAAGCACGGCGGTGTTGAGGCCCTGGTCCGCGCACTGGATGGCGGCGCGAAGCCCGGCGCCTCCGGCTCCAATCACGACCACATCGTGAGCGACGGTTTGTATCTCGCGCGGATCCAGCATGCCCGTTCCTTTACCGCCAGGTATTGAGGTCGTGAATGACGCCCATCGAGACGAGCCGGATGTAGAGATCCGTGAACATGATGAACACCAGGCTCAACCAGGCCCAGCGCATGTGACGGGCGTTGAGGCGGCTCACGCCTTTCCAGAGGCCATAGCGGACGGTTGCCTTACCGCAGGACATGCAATCGCTACGCCCGCCCACGAGATGCCGGAGTGAATGGCAACCGAGCGTGTAAGAAGCGATCAAGGTCGCGTTCACGAGCAGCATGATCGTGCCCACGCCGACGCCGAACTGCCCGTCCTTGAAGAAGGCGAAAAACGCTTCGATATAGAGCAGGGGGACGAACAACAGGGCGAAATACAGGGCGAACCGATGCAGATTCTGGAAAACGAGGAATCGCGTCTCACCACGATAGAGTCCCCAGATCTTGGCTCCGGGCACCACGCCGCAGGCGGGTGGGGAGGCGGCGAAGGAGCGGTAGTACGCCTTGCGGTAGTAGTAACACGTGAACCGGAACGCGCCAGGGAAAGTCAAAATCAACAGGGCCGGAGAAGCGGGGAGAAACGCTGGCCACCAGGCGGGCCAGGCCCCAAACCACGCGTGCGAGACGGGTGCTCCGCCCGCGACGTCCGGCTTGGCGAAAAGGAGCGGAGCATAAAACGGGCTGAGATAGGGGTCGGCGAAGTAGTAGGTGCCCTGCAACGCAGACCAGGTCGTATAGACCACGAATACGAGGAACCCGAACACGGTGAGAATGGGTTCCATTCGCCACCCGTCCGTACGCAGGGTGTGGCCGGGAGTGTTGGGATGTCCGCCCAGAGCCCTTGGAAGGCTGTCCGCCATCTCGATTTCCTCGCTTTTCCCGACCGCAAAGGTCGGGATACTACGGCGGAGTATGGGGGCCTGCAAGCGCGTTACATATCGCGAATCGTGAAAGATAAAAAATCGATGTGGGGGAGGTTCCGAGGCCTTGCTTCAGCGCTCGAGGGCGCGACGAAGCAGCAATAACTGCCCGAGATGATACGAGTTATGTTGCGCGGTGATCACGATCTGGTGGAGGAGTCTCGGGCCGTCCTCGTTGGGAACGGATGCGAAGAGATCGGTGGATCCATCCTGGATCCACGTGGTGAGCGCGGTCCGATCCTCCAAAAAGCGCTTTACGCTCTCGTTCCACGCCGTCTTGGTGGGGGGAGCCGGTTCCTTGGGCCAGTAACCTTCCGGCCAGTTCGGCGATTCATGCGAGGGATTGCGGCAGAACTCCAGAATGTCCCACTGCGCCAGCCGCAAGTGCTCGAGGATCTGCCACGGTGTATGCGCGACTCCCGGCAAGGTCGCTCCCCGCATCTCGAGCGGGAATCCTTCCACGGCATCCTCGAAGGTTGCGTGTGCTCGCCCACCTTCCAAAAGGCCTACCAACTCCTCCCGCAGCGCGCTTTCCTGGCCTGGGGCATTAGGCTTGGCCGTCATGAGGGCATTCTAAGCCCGGCCCGCCAAAGTCCGATACCTGAGCGGCTACCAAAGATGATTCGATTAATGGTGTATAATTGATCACACAGGGGAAGGGAGGCTCCCATGACCGACCTCAAGGGTTGGCTTAAAAACGAAGAAGGCCAGGACATGGTCGAATACGGCCTGCTGGCTGCGTTCATCTCGATCGTCGCTGTGTTGGTCATTCAGGCCATCGGGCCTCTGGTCAACAATCTCTACCAGAAGGTGAAGGACGCCTTCGCCTGATCCTTTGCCGCGTCCGCCATCCCCGCGAACGATCCTGTCTAGGGCGTGCTCTGTCCTGTCCATTCTCGCCGGCACGGCGATGATCGGGTCCACGCCCGCCCAAGGTTCCGACCCCGTTGCGATGAAGATCGTCGCATCGGTGGACCGCCACGTCCCTGACGCCCTCCAGCTTCTCGAGCGCACGGTCAACGTGAACAGCGGGACGATGAACCTGGCCGGCGTGCGCGAGGTGGGGGATCTCTTCCAGCACGCGTTCGAGCCATTGGGGTTCAAGGGGCGCTGGATCGACGGCAGCGCCTGGGGTCGTGCGGGCCATCTCATGCTCGAGCGGAAGGGGCGTTCGGGCGCACTCCCGGTCCTGCTCATCGGACATCTCGATACGGTGTTCGAAACGGACAGCCCCTTTCAGACCTACACCCGCCTTTCCGAAACCTCCGCCATGGGTCCGGGGATCTGCGACATGAAAGGCGGCAACGTCATCATGCTGCTCGCCCTTCAGGCCCTCAAGGACGCGCGGGCACTCGACGACCTGCATGTCTTCATTGCGCTCATCGGCGATGAAGAGAGTTCGGGGTCACCCCGCGAGCTGGCCCGGCGCGATCTGATTGCGGCCGCAAAACAATGTCGGGTGGTCCTGGCCTTCGAGAACGCGGATGGCAATCCCAACTCTGCGGTGGTCGCGCGCCGTGGTGCGAGCTCGTGGGTGCTCAAGACTTCGGGCCGGCGCTATCACTCGTCGCAGATTTTTCGCGAGGATGTAGGCAGCGGCGCCATTTTCGAAGCGGCCCGCATTCTCAGTGCGTTTCATGATTCGCTCACCGGAAATCCTCTACTTACCTTCAACCCTGGACTCATTGTGGGTGGTTCGGAAACCACCTTCGACGAGGAGCAGAGCCGAGGGACCACGGAAGGCAAGACCAACGTCGTCGCCGACACGGCCACCGTGGCCGGAGACCTGCGCACGGTATCTCCGGAAGACCTCGAACGCGCCAAGGCAACGATGCTGCGACTTACCCAAGCCAATTATCCGCACACACAAGCGGACATCACGTTCGAGGATGGCTATCCGCCCTATCCGTCCACGGACGGAAATCGCCGTCTTCTGGAGATGCTCGATCAGGCGAGCCGCGATCTGGGCTTCGATCCCATTCAGCCCGTCGATCCAGCACGCGCCGGCGCGGCCGACATCTCCTGGACAGCCGGAATCGTCCCCATGGGTCTGGACGGCCTGGGATTGAAGGGGAGCGCGGGGCACGTGCTGGACGAAACCGCCGACCTACGCACCCTCCCCATCCAGGCCAAACGCACGGCCTTATTGCTGCAGAGGCTGTCGAAAAATAAGGCCCAGTAGGAACTCGGTCAGGTGCGTGGGGGTAAGATAGGTAAGCACCCCAGGGCTTCCGTGCCGCTTTGCGACGCAGAAGCGGACGGATGGGAGGTCCCCTATGGTTCGAAACCCCGCGATTCTTCTCATTGTCGCACTATCGTTTTTAGGGATTGCGTGTTCTCAAACCGACCCTGATCCGAATTCGGGCGATGGGTCGCGAGAGTTTCAGGGGTCTATCGACCCGACTGCCGGGACCTTTCTCCTCGAATCGATCGATTCCACCACCGTCGACGGCGTCCGAATTCGGGTGGATCTCATCGGATCCAATCTCGAGGTCGACACGGAAAACTCCGTGGTGGCCCTGGACGTGCGTATCCGTAACTCCGGCAACGTGTCGCTTTATGCCCCCGGCGAGATCGTTGTCCATCACTTGGCGCCGCCCACCGTTTGGGTGACGAACGCCGATCGCACCAACTGCGTTCGGACTCCGAGTTCCGTTCCGGGAGGATGCTCGTACGGTTTCGATTATTCCGGACTGCTTGGAGATGACCGGATCCTGAGCCCCGAGGAGACATCCGGGGCCAAGCGGTGGCGGTTCAGCGATCCGGAGCTCGTCGGGTTTTCCTTCGGCGCCGAAGCTAAGTTCGGTCTGGGCCCGGATCGCCCGCATATCGAAGGCACGGTATTCGCGGACGTGAACGGTAACGGACATCGTGACGACGGTGAGATTGGGTTCGGCGGCGGTCACATCGAGGTGAACGGCCCCGACACGGATAGCTTGATAGTCCAGGTTCCCCCGGACGGCCATTACGCGTTCCCGGTGGCAAACGCGGGTCTCTACACGCTACTCGCCGTGCCACCCCCCACGTTTGCCCCCGTGCATTCGACCACGCCCAATCCGCTACAGATTCTGCTTCCGGCGGGGGAGAGCTACCTCCACGCCGACTTCGGATTTGCCAATGATGAGCCGCCGCCTTCGGGAGATGTCAAACCCATTGGGTTCTGGGACGGACCACCTGATTCGCTCCCGCACGACCCTTACGGTCTCAAGGACGTGCATCTGGAAGGCACGATCCTCGTGATTCGGGTCGGCTTCAGCGGCTGCAGCCCCGATCAACCGTTCGCGCTCTTCATGCTGGATGGTTTCGCCGTCACGGCCGAGACGGATCTGGTCGGCGCGAGCGTGGTTCTCGCGCACGATTCCCGAGGTGAGATGTGCGAAGCGTACTGGGAACGCACACTCCGTTATGACTTGAATCCCATCCTCGATCGGTACGTGCGTACGTTCGGCCACGGGGGGCGAGTTGACGTCCGCTACCATGATGCCGAAGGGCACACCCACGACTTCGTGATCGAGGCGGTGACCGGGAAATAGAAACATTGCGTTTTGATGACGCGGCGTTGCAAAACGCCGGTGTTCGCGGGCTCAAATAGCCTATAACGCGAGTCTCGAAGGCATATGCCTTGCTTGGAAGCATAACGGGAAAGTGTTGTTGCTTCGGCGAGGAGGAGACGTATGCCCAGACGGACGTGGGTGATTCCCACCGGTCAGAACGCGGCTCACAACGGGGGACGGAGCGCGTGGGCGCGCCCGCGCATGCCCCATAGCCGGGTCGCGAACGGAAACGAGCGCTCCTTACCGACTCCGACCCAGCGCCGCTCCGATCTGCCCACCGCACAACGTCCCGGCCGCACGCTCACCCTGGCTTACTTTCTGGGTCCGCTCGGGCCGATCGCGTCCAATGCCGGACGGGCGAATCGTTTTTGGTTGCTCATCGGTGCCGCATCGACCCTGATCGGACTCATGGCGCTATGGCAGGGCCAGGACCTGACCTGGCGCCTGCAACACGGAAGCGGATACGGCGCCCTTTGGTTGGCGCTCTTCGGCATCTCCTGGTTCGGGACCTGTGTCGCCTGGTCGCAGGGTGTGGCGATGGCGGGTCATGAGGTTTCGGGAGGCATGAACCGCCTGCCCAAGGCGGTTGGCAACCCTGGGTTCATTGGGTTCATGGGCGCGCTCTTCCCTGGATTCGGGCTCTCCCTATCCGGCTATCCCCGCCGCGCCGGCATCGCGATTCTGGGCTACTGCGCTTTTGGTCTGGGGGCGCTCGTGCTCATGAACGGAAGGGACCTTTGGACCTGGAACAAGATCTCTCATTACGGCGGATTTCCGATCCCGAAGCTCGAGTTGATGTATCTCGTCGCGGGTGGCCTGGCGCTGATTGGGATCGTGGGATGGCTGGTGCAACTCCTGGACGGCATCCGGCTCGCCCAGCGCAAAGCTCACACGGGCTCCGATCGTGGTGACGCGTTTGCGTTCGCGCTCATGGCTACGCTCGCCATTTTTGCGATGGTGTTCCGCCCGGCCGCGTTTGCCGCGGAATTCGATCATCTCGCCGAATTGGGACAATCGAGGGGTCTCAGGATCACACCCTACATGCTCGCCACGATGGCCACCCACCTCGATCCGTCGCGTCCTGATTACGCGATGCGCGTGGCTGATATCGAGGAAGCGCGGGGACACAAGGCGGCGGCAAGAGCCATCCGAACCGAAATCCATTCAGACTGGGCGATCTATCGGTCGTTTGTTGAACCGGTGACGAAAAAAACCGCCCCCGCTCAGGCGGCGAGCATGATGGACGGGACGGCGCCACCAACGCCGGCAGGCCAGATGGTCCAGACCGTGACCGGGCCGGCGCAAACCGGGGCCCAAGTGCCGATGGGGCCGGAACCGCCGCCGGTGACGCAGAGCACCGCCGCGTCGTCGCCTTCAGAAGTACCCACCTCGGCGTCCTCGGTAAGCCAAGGTGTGGCCGCGCCGTCTTCACCCGTGAAGATCACGACCGCCACGAAGTCAGCGACCACGACGACCAAGGCTGCGACGACGAAACCGAAAACAACCAAGAAGAAAACCACGACCGTGTCTCGGTCGTCGCCGACCACCAAAACCCCTTAGGGACCTTGATCCTGGGGACTTCCTAGTTACATCATCGCCTCACTGCGTTCGGGGGCCCGGCTCACCGTCTCGAACAACCGATGATGAGCGCCGTGACGAGGGGCAACCGCGTCGGACGACGAGTCGCATCACTTAAGGGAATGATGGCCAAGGCTTGTTTCTCCCTTATGTGGTCGCAGAGTGCGTGCTTCGAATCACACGGGCGAGGGCGCCGGTCTCGCCGCGTGGGCGAGCCTGTCCTTGAGCGCCGATAGGCGGAATGCGGTGATGATGAGCACCACGCCGCTCAATAGAGCGAACGTGGAGATGAAGGCCATGATGGCGGCAAGCGTGGCGGGGGGGTTCATGAGCGCCAGCACACCAGCGGCTAGGGCCAGGATGCCGAAGGTGAGAGTCCAGCCCCAGCTCATATCCAACCTGCGCTGGGTGGCCGCGACCATGACGGCAGCGGCGCCGGTGAAAAAGAACCACCACGCGGCCCAGACGACCGCGAAGGCCAGGGAGAGCTGCGGGTAGAAATAGAACGCGGCAGCTCCGAAGCCCACGCTGATCAGCCCGCCGATCAACCCCACCCACCATTTGCTGAAAACACGGCGCAGCTCGACCGCGTGAAGGATCTCGACGAAGCCGCTGAACAGGGCCCAAATGGCGATCACGAGCGCGAACGACGCGATCGAATCGAGGGGTCGCCACAGGATGACTGCGCCGAGGGCGACCGCGAAGAGTCCACGTAGCATGAGCCCCCACCAAAGCCGACGATAGACCGAACTGATCACACCCGAATCCATGCTAGCCTCCTGCCGCATTTCGCGGCGATTGCGAGTGGAATTGGGACGTCGCATTCCAGTGTTGAATGGCACAGGGAGGAAAACGCTACGCCTCGTCCTGGGCACTGCCAAATAAAAAATCCCACGGACCGGCAATTTTTCTTTACCAAATTGTCAAAAATCGAGGCTTCTATTGAGAGGCGCTAATCAGACGATGCTCAGGTTTTGCCCCAGACCCCCCCCCCACTTCAAAGCGAGGAGATGAATGAGGCCATCGACTTCAGCAGCGTGGATCGCGGGAAAGAATTGACGCCTACTCTCGCTACATCCTTGATCGCAAATGGGAACGCCATCCCCCAGTGATGCGTGCCCAGGACGCCGAGATAGTGGTGAGCGTATGAATGTTCCGGATGCATTTCCTCCCAGTATCGCGAGCAGTAATGAGACATTTGGGAATCGTTGATGAGCGTGTTTTCACTGGATAGCACGTCGTAATAACTGGCGCGCAAAGAGACATTGTAATCCGAGGTCTTGACGCCGAAGCCCGCGAATCGCGAGAGAGGAGATTCGTAGTCGTCGAGATACGCCTCCGGCATCGTGCCGGTGAGGGAGAACAACACAAGATCTTTGGGGAGCTCGTGAGATCTCCACCAAGCGTCCCGTGATTCCGGAGTCAGGGTATCGAGCCCAGCCATGACCGCTTCCACAAGTTTCTGGAACGCCTGAATGTTCTCGTTGTAGCGCGATACGAGCTGTCTCAGGTTGAAACTGTTCAGGAGAAAGGTGTTCACGAGAGCAAAGATTCCCCATTGACTGGGAGGGGGGACGTCCCGGTCCAGAATCCGTGTCTTGCTTTCTCGAGCGAACATCTCATGCAGATCCATTTGGAGAAAGGTTCTTCCAGCGGCCACTTTTGGAGGCCCTGCCCCCGAGATTCCTTTTACGAAATGCGCCCAGGTCCTGGCATTCTCGGCCAAAAAGAGGCTCTTCTTCGCCGCGTCCTTGGGAAGAGGGGTCAGCTTGGCGGACGTTTCGGAGAGGAGACGAAGCAGTTGACTCGTCGCAGATTGTCCCGTCAGAACGTCGTGGGCGAAGTTGGCCCCGTAGAAGACCCCGCCCAGCCCGACCACGCCCCTGACCTTCTCGAACCAAGCCTGGGTCGCCGGAGAGATCACCCCGCTTTTCATTTGCTCGTGCAAGCGGCTGACAAGCTCCAGAGCCACCGGCAGTCCTCTCGAGTACCCGATGATATAAATGTCCGTGTCCTCGGCGATGACCTCGAATATTTTCGTCAGCCGCCTCTCGTAGACGTCCACATTCGAGGCCAAGGTTCCGAGGCTTTCCAGGGAACCGCTCCTGGCTCGGAGAATAATGACGTTGGCAAAGGAGCGTTCCGCCTGATCGAGGCTCCCGATCTTCACCACCTCGGCCAGGCTGCAGGGCACTTCAGACAGCTCGAGAAGACTGTAGACTCGGTCAGGGGTTGCCTCGAGAGACGCTTGCCACTTACGGGAAAAATGGGAGTCTTTCCGGTCGACCACTGATTGAAACGGTACTGGCTGAATGAATTCACCAAAAATCCCCGGAATGACGACGAACGTGACGGGACGTTCCGGCGCTTGCAAGCACCTCCGGTCCGATTCGGGCTTCCGGTTCAGGCCCTCGAAATACCAGGAATACGGTAATTGTCGCTGGTAGCTCTCCCGAAAGGATCGAAGAAGATCGAGACCATGTAGGCCGGTGGGAGCGCGATGAAAGGGATCGGGGGTCTTGAAGATCAGCCGATAGGCATCGGCCTCCGAGAACCCGTCGGACTCCAAATGGGTGAAGAAAATCTGTCGGAATCGTTCCTCGGATTCGACCGAGGATAGTCCGGATCGACGAGATGCGCCTTCCATTGGTTCTCTTCGCTCTGAAGCACGTAACCGCGAGGACAATACAGGAACACCAACCGTTGCATCAATGGTTTCACCCGGTCGAGCCGTGAGTGTTGCTCCGCTCTTTGGCGAGGTAATCTTCCGAGCTGATCGCCACGGATATTCGGTGGTTCCGGCATCGAAGGAGCCGGTACATATGAAGCATCAGCGTCCAAACGCTTCGTCGATTACCAGCGAGTCCCTCACGGTCCCGTTTGTTCTGGCATTCTCGGCGCCACTTGCGGTCCTGATCGGCATCGAGGTGCTGCGAAGCGTCTGGTGGACATTCGCGCTCTACCAAGGTGTGATTTGCCTCATCGCCCCCGCCATCGAATCGCGGATCAATGGACGGGGATGGCGCGAACACGCCATCTTGCTGGGCCTGGTCGAACGGGCGGAGGCCGGCACGCCACGTCGTGGCCAACGATCTCGCCAGCTGCTCTACGCCGGTGCCCTCGGTCTTGTCACGGCTCTGGTAACCGGCGCGTTTCTCGTCCTCACCCGCGACCCATTCCTCGACCCCGATCGCCTCGACGCGACTCTCATGGGCTGGGGAGTTTCCTCGAACCGGATCCCCGCGATGCTGGCGGTCATGGGCGTGCTCGACGCGGCGGCCGAGGAGCTGTTCTGGCGAGGTTACATTCCGGGGCGAGTGGCTTGGGCGCGGCCCGACAAAGCTCGCTCCATTGTGCTCACCGTTCTCTTGCCTGCGGTTCTCTATGCCAGCTACCACGCGGTCACGATCGGCCATCTGGTGGGCAAGGGTGCGGGAGCGATCATCATGACCGGCGGCGTTCTGGGCGCGGGTGTGTTCTGGGGGTGGTTGCGCCGCCGAACCGGCAGCGTCTGGCCGCCCCTACTGAGTCATGCCGGTGCCGTCCTGGCATATTTGGCAATAGAGGTGTGGCTCGGCGCCAGCGTTAATTGAGTTCCGAATTGAGGGAATGGCGGTCGCCTTCGTTCACCGCGTGCTGCGCGAGTGAATAGATATATGAGGGCTAAGAAGAAACGCAACTTTTAGATTGTCCTCACATTCCTTTTTGTTAAATAATTGTTCGGTATCGCGGCGAAGAGGCATCCATGCGACTGCATTTCATTTCTCCTTTAGTCCTTCTCACGGCCACCTACTTTTCTTGCTACGTGAATACATTGGATGCAACCAGCTATCTCGAGGTCCACGTCTACAGCAATTCCGGAGACTTGTCGGGAGCGAAAACCGAGATTTGGAATACAGCCAACGGTAAGGACGCGCTCGTGGCCACGCGGAGGACGGACTCCGATGGGTTGACGACCTTCGAATTACCGGCTGGTACGAACGAAGTGCGCGTGCATTTCGGTTCTACGCCGGACTACGTGTCCGAAGTCGTGAGTCTCAAAGGCGGCGAAACGAAACGCGTCGAGTTCTTCGATTCCACGACCCACGATCCCTGAACGATCAGGGCTGCAGGAGCCCGGCCGCAATGAGTCCGGGAAGGATCACCGCCACCAGTGCTTCACCGGCAATAAATCCCGAAGCGACGGGAATGACGTAGGTCGCCGCGCTCTTGGGATGCAGGCGGCGCCAGACCATATCGACGACGCCTCCGGCGAACATCGTGGCCACTGCGCTTGCCGGTACCAGCATTCCGATGCCGACGCCGGTCGGCGACGGAACCCACGTCCGAATGTTCTTTTTCTGCTCGAGCACGGTGAACAGGATGCCGAGCGCGGAGCCGATCACGAGTCCGTAAAGCGCGCTGGGATGGATTGAGGAAAAACCCTGCGACAGTAGTTTCGCGAACCCCACCCATTTTTGCGAGATCGGGCTTTGCAAGCCGGTATCGCCGCCGATCCCATACGCATCGCGCAGGATCGGATACATGATGGCGACCGAGGCCGCTCCCACCGGCACCGCAATCAGGTTCATCCAGGTCAGGTATTTTGGCGTCGAACCGATCATGTCCCCGGTCTTGTAGGTCTGCATGAGCCCCTCGGATTCCGAAGCAATCGATCCCGTCACGCCGCTCGCCACCATGTTCGATTGCACGTTGCCGGGGGCCAGGAGGCCAAATACACCCTGCATCAGGTTGGACAATGCGCTGATCGGCCCCCAGTTGGTTTCTCCGAGAACGCGCAAGCCCACCAGCATGAGCGGCAGCGTAAACACGATTGCCAAGCCGCTTTGCCAGAGCGGCATGTGCAGTCCAAAGTATTGAAAGACCATGAGCGCCACCGATACGATCGCTACGCCGGTGACGACCCACCGCATTGGAAAATCGGTGGATTCCACGTGCGCGCCGGAAAGGCTCTTGAATGTCTTCATGAGGATGTTCCAGCGCAGAAAGAGGGCCGCGAGACCTCCGGCCACCAGCATACCGGTGGCGGGCCACATGACCCACAAAAGGATGTCGTTACGATGGGCGTCCGCGGCCAAAATACCGTTCTGGAAGAGAAGCACCGGAGCCACGATCCATGCCGCAATGAGGCCCAGGAGCATGCTCGCGTTGATGCGCATGCCCACGATCATTCCGGATCCCAAGTTGAGCCAGCTCAGGCTCAAACCCACACCGGCCACGGGCGAGAAGCGGTTCACGTTGATGTGCCAGGTGTCGGTCATGGGCTTGAAAAAGCGCAATACGTACTTGGTGGTGGCGAACATGGTGAGTCCGGAGATCACCAGTGCGCCGATCATAGAGCGCGCGGTGCGCTTGGCCGCGGGGCCACGAGAATCGAGCACGATGAGCGTTTCCCCAGCCGCTACACCGTCCGCGTAGGTGAGCTTTTCGTCCACGATGAAATGCCGCCGCATGGGCACGGCCAGGAGTACACCGAGGATGCCGGCCGTGGTCAGCCAGAGAAAGCTCCCCATCCGTGACAAGTGAAAGGTGAAGCCAAGCGTCGGATCGCGCTCGAGGAGATCGAACGCGGCCATGAGCACGCAAAGGAATGCGGTTTGCCCGGCCGCCGTTCCGGCCGTTTGCACCAGATTGTTTTGCCAGCGGTTGGCCGGAGCGCGCCCTTTCACGAAGAGCGCGGTCATGCTCGTGATGACGCCCAGGAAGATGTAGCCGAAGAAAGCGGAGACGACCGAGATGTTCGGCCCGAACCCCAGCTTGAGCACCACATAGGGGTATGACGCGCCAATGATGGCTGCGACCAGGAGGCCCACGCCGACCGCGGAAGCGGTGAATTCCGGTGCTCCGGCGGGTTTGGTGGCGACGTGGGGTTGAGGAGGAGGTTCGACAAGACTGGGTTTTGGAGGAGTGGCTTGGCTCATGGGCGCGTACCCTAGCACTCCCGGAAGCCCAGAGAAACCCACGAAGCAACTTCGGGAACCGGGTACCTGCTAGAATGCCGCCGGTTCGCCCCCCTCCTACCTATCGAAAGGACCTCGCCCCCATGGAACGAGTGGTCCAACCTGTTCGCGCTCTTCCGGCCCCCAAAGAAGGCTTCTTTGCTCAGCTCGCCCATTTCCCCCGTGCGTTCTGGATGGTCAACATCATGGAGATGCTCGAGCGGCTCGCCTACTACGGCGTGCGCGTCGTCATCCCCATCTACATCGCCCAGGCGGACGAGATCGGTGGCCTGCATTTCACGCAGACTCAGAAGGGCGATATCTTCTTCTGGTGGGCCCTCGTGCAGACCGGGGTTCCCGTGTTTTCGGGGGGGATCGCGGACCGGTACGGATACAAGCGGACCATCTTCTTCTCCATTCTCATCAAGGCATGCGGCTACCTCTTGATGGCCACCCAACGATCCTATTACCCGTTCATGTTCGGCTGTCTCGTGCTCGCCTTCGGCACTGCCATCTTCAAACCTGGTTTGCAGGGCACCATGTCCCAGACGCTCACCAAGAAAAACTCGGGCACGGGCTGGGGCATCTTCTACATGCTGGTCAACATTGGCGGGTTCCTGGGGCCGCCCCTGGCTCATTACCTGTACGGCATCTCCTGGCCAACCGTGTTTTACGGGTGCGCAATCATCGTATCGCTCAACTTGCTCATGCTCTTGACCTATCCCGCGGTGACCTCGGGAGGAGACCTTAAAGGCGGGGTATTGCGCATTGCCAAGCGAACGCTGCGTAACCTCATTCGCCCCCGGCTTCTTGCGTTCATCCTCATCATGTCCGGGTTCTGGCTCATGTTCATGCAGCTCTTCGACATGTTGCCGAACTTCATCGTGGACTGGGTGGACTCGAGCAGCATCGTCAACGCGTTGCACTTGGGATCGGCCTTCACCACCCAGACGGCCCGCGGCACCATGGTCACTCAGGAGTGGCTGATCAACGCCGATGCCGGCCTCATCATCCTGCTCGTGGTATGGATCTCCTGGATGGTCAAGGGCATGCGGCGCGTCCACTCGATTTTTTGGGGTATCACCATCGCATCCCTTGGGCTCGTTACGGCGGGACTCACCATGTCCGGGTGGATCTGCCTCCTGGGCATTGTCGTGTTCGCGATCGGAGAGATGCTGGCCTCGCCCAAGCTCAACGAGTACCTGGGCGTGATCGCGCCGGACGGGGAGAAAGCCCTCTACATGGGCTACGCGAACATGCCTACCGCGATCGGCTGGGCGTGGGGATCGAAGCTGGCCGGTCGGATCTACGACACGATGGGGGACAAGGCGAATCTCGCCTTACGCTATCTCTCCGAACATCAGGGCATCACGACCGGTGTGTCACGGGAGGAAGCTACGGCCAAACTGGGCGAGGTGTTGAACATGAATGCCGCCCAGACCACCGCGCTTTTGTGGACCACCTACGGCCCGTATCGCGTGTGGTTTCCATTTGCTGGAATCGGGATCGCGTCGGCGATCGCAATCTTCTTCTACGCGCGCTGGGTGCGCAAATGGGAAGCGGACATTTGAGGCCGGATTCCCGCTAGCGGGATCCGCTCGGAAGAAATCGCCGGAGGTTGGCCGGAGCGCCGTCCAGAGTCAGAGCCTCGCGAGCGACCCGCGCCGCCTCGGCGGTCTTGCCCTGACGGGCCAGGCTCTCCGCCAGCGTGTCCCGGTAGTCCGGATTCTTGGGAGCGATCCCAACCGCCTTTCGAGCAAGCGCCTCGGCCTCGCCCGCCGCGCCCAGCTCCGTGGCCAGGATCCAGGCCAGGTCGTTGAGGATGCCGGCGTTGTCGGGGACCTGCTTCAAGTACGCCCGCCACTCCGCCGCCGCGTCCGGGAATTTGCCCTGCCGAACGAGCGCTTCCCCGAGCGTGTCATGGTATTCGGGAACACTCGGGTCGATGGCCAGGGCGCGACGAGTGAGCTCTTCCGCCTCTCTAGCTCGGTTCGGTTCCGTGGCCAGGATCCGGGCCAGGGAATTGAGTGCTCCCGCATCCTGAGGGTCTAGCTCCAGGTAGGATCGCCAGGCCGCCTCCGCCTCCGCCGGTGTTCCCTCCTGCTCCAGTGCCAATGCCAGATATTTCCTGGCCACGAAGTGTCGGGGAGCCTCGTTGAGAATTTCCCGAAGCCGGGTCACGGAGTCCTTCGCCTTTCCCTCGTAGAGCCACAAGATGGCCTCATTGATGCGGGAAGCAATATCTCCGGGATAGATCCGCAATGCTTCGCGAAGAGGCGCCTTGGCCTCCTCCAGACGCCCGGTCGCGATGAGCAGACCCGCTTCCTGGGCCCAAGGGCGCAGGTACCGGGGGGACAGGCGCTGGGATTCGTGCAGCGCGGCCAGAGCTTCGTTCGTCCGTCCGCTATCCGTTAACGCTTTTCCATATGCCGACCAGATGCGAGGCGATGTCGGCGCAACACGCCGCGCGTGATCGAAGAGAACCAGGTTGTTCTTCCACACCGGAAGATAGGTAAGGGTGATCGCCGCGTACGCCGAAGCGAGGAGCACCGTGGCGGCGGCGGGGACCAGAAGTCGCGGGCGATCCCGGCCTGCAATCGCGAACACCGATGCGCCGACGAGCAGGCTCCAACCGGCCGATGGCCAGAAGAGCAGACGGTCAGCCAGGATGGTGGCCAGATTCAGGAACACGTTCATGGTGAGAAGAAAAGCGGTACCGATCCAGATGCCGGCGGCCAAACACGCCACTCCCCAGGGAGTGGAACGTCGCCGCCAGCCGGCCACCAGGAGCGCGGGACAGATCACCAGAAACGAACATCCAGCCAAGAATGCGGGATCAAACGCAGAGATCGATAGACGCACGGTGCTCCCGGTGTAATCCGGGGAGAGGTGCACTGGGAACACGAGATGTCCCAGGGACACGCCCGCCACCCGCAACCCCGCCCCAAGGCGATCCCACCCGTGGAGCAAGACGAGCGGGTTTTCATCCGGACCCGGGACGACGTGAGGCGCGTTCAACCATCCTCCCAGAATGTGTCGCCGAAGGAGCAAGTGGCCGAGAAGACCGGCCGCATAGCCGGCGAAGGCAGGCCATCCTTCTCGAAGCCTTTTTCCGTGCCGGGCATGAAGAGGAAGAGCGAACAACGCCAGCAACCAAGCGCTCTCCTTGCTCCCCGCGGCCAGGAATGCCAGGCCGGTGAACGCCAGGACCCACGCGAATGGTTTTTGTACCGGAACGCGGAGCACGCGATCGTGCAAGTGAAGAGCGATCAGCATCCCCAACGCGGCCAAAATCTCGGCGCGTCCTACCAATCCCGCCACGGTTTCCACATGGGTGGGGTGCACGGCGAACAGAAGCCCCGCGGCCATCACCGCCCAGAAAGCGAAGCCGAAGATCATGGCCATTCGCGCGACGAAACCGGTGACCAGAGCGTAGAGCACGACGTTCACGAGGTGCCGGGCCCAGAGTGGCGCTCCGATCCGGGACTCCAGCCAGAACGAAGATGAGGTCACGGGACGATAGAGCCCGCCCCCCACGTACTCGCCGCTCCAGTAGGGATGGGTCCAGGCATACGTCCACGCCGCGGTTGTTTTCTGATCGGGGGACGGCACCTGGGCGAGGTCGTCAAGTGTCCGATCGAAGGAAAGCGACGGGAGGTAGAGGAACAGGGCGATGAGGGCAGGAAGGAAAAGGGACACGCGTCGCATGGGAGGGGTTAGAAGATACCCGAACCCGGGGAGGAGGGCGACGGTGTCTAAATTCTATTCGCTCGAGCGCACGCGCCAGAGCGTGGCGTGACCCTGGGCCCCCGTCTTGCGACGATCGAACCGCGCGCTCTGGCCCACGATCATGCCCATATCGTTGATATCGTGTCCGAAACTGCTGATGGGTCGCGGAGCCAGCCAGTGCAGGTTTGTCATTCCGGTGGCCGGTGTCCAGTAAAACGCGTACGACCACCCTTGCTTGGCATTGGCGGTTCCGATGATGTTGCCGAAGCGATCGATCGAGGCCGGCTCTCCCGCTCCCACCTCGATGAACCCTTCCTCAGGACTCCACCGAAACGCGCGATGCAATCGTGCGTGGTAGGCCACCCCGGCAACCTGGCCTTCCTCGTTGATGTCGATCGGCAGCGTGGTGATCGCCCCCGGATAGGTTGGCATTGGGACGAGCCCCCGCTCGGCATCCCATAGAAAGGGGCCTCGCCAATGATCGGTGGCGGCATATCCGGCCACCACGCCGTGATCATTCACCGCGTAGGCCGCACTCCACCCACGACCGATACCGCTCAGGACCTCGGCCCCCGAGGGCGCACTCCAGATGAACGCACGCCCGTCGGGCGTTTGGCCCACCAGGACACTTTGGTTGTTCATGTCGCTGACCGAATAGGCGGGGCTCAACCCCGTTGTCTGCGAACCGTTGTTGCTCCAAAGCTCGTAGCCTTCGGGGCGGCGCATCAACACCACCCCGTCATCGTTCACCTTGAGGGCGCGGCCGGGACCGAGATCGCGCATTCCCTCTGTTTCCGTCCACAAGAATCCATGGAGTTCCCCGCTGGCGAGGGGGGACCAGCCCACGACCTGGCCGGATTCGTTCACGGCCTCTGCATTGCTTCCCGGGCCGCCGAGGGTGCCCAGATCGAGAATGCGGGTGCCGTTGCTTTGGACGTCGAGGGGCAAGCTTGGTGCAAGGACCGGGTCGGTTTCGTTGCTCCCGCAAGACACCAACAAGAACGAGGACACGAAAAGGGCGACGGGGATTCGCGGGCTCATGGTGCGTCCTTGGGGTTAAGAGCGGGAGAGGAACAATGTTACCACGACCAACGCGCAACCCTAAGCGAAATCAGACCGATTCGGGTAGATCCCTCTCCCCGCGAGAAACGACAACCGCCGCCGCAAGATCACCGGTCACATTGAGCGTGGTACGGCACATGTCGAGCAGCCGATCCACACCCAGGATGATGCCGATGCCTTCTACCGGCACGCCAACCATGCCGAGGATGAGCGCGACTACGGGCAAGGATCCGGCCGGGACGCCGGCCGTCCCGATGCCGCCCAGAATACAGATAAGAATCACCATCGCCTGCTCGCCCAAGCCCAGCGAAACGCCGTAGAACTGAGCGAGAAACAGAACCGTGACCCCCTCGAAGAGCGCCGTCCCGTTCTGGTTGGCGGTCGAGCCGATAGTGAGCACGAACCGGCTGACCTGCCGCGGAAGCTGGAGCTCCTCTTCGGCCACGCGGATTGCGGTGGGCAGCGTGGCGTTGCTGGATGCGGTCGAGAATGCGGTGATCATGGCCTCGCTGGTCTTCCGAAAGAAGGTGAGGGGATTCATCCCGCCCAGGAACTTCACCGTCAACGAATAGACGCCGAACTGATGGATCGCCAGCCCGAGCAGCACCACGCCGACATATTTCGCCAGATAACCCAGCACTTCATATCCGAGCTGAGCAGTCAGCGTGAACACCAGTGCCGCGACCGCCACGGGCGCGATTGAAATAATGATCTCGATGAGACGCATGGTCACATCGTAGAGACCTTCGAGAGTACGCTGGAGATGCCGTGCCGCGGCGGACGGGGTCAGGGTCAGACCCACCCCCAAAAAGAGCGAGAACACCATGAGGGCGAGGTAATCCCCCTCCGATGCCGCGCGCACGGGGTTGGCGGGGACGAGCTGAATCAGGAAATCGATGCCGGTCTTGGGCGGTGTGGCGGTCACGAGCGCCTTCGCCCGGTCGCCCGCCCCTTGCATGAGAAGCTCACGCGTTTCGGGGGGGACGCCGCGACCTGGCTCGAGGAGGTTGACGAGTGTGATGCCGATGAGGACGGCGATCGAAGACACGAGCACGGTATAGGCGAGGGTCTTAAGACCGATCCGTCCCAGGCTTCGAAGATCCCCGAGTCCGGCCACCCCTAAACTCAGACCGGAGAGAATGAGGGGAACCACGAGCATGAACAGAAGGCGCAGAAAGATTTGTCCAATCGGCTGGGCGACATAGCGAATGAGGATATCGAGAAGGGGAGAGCCCGCCAGGAGCAGGTGCGCCAGCACTCCCGCGGCTGCGCCGCCGAGGAGTGCAATCATCATCCAGGTATGAAGTTTTCCGAATCGGGCGGGGGAGGAATGCGCGCTCACGCGGGCAGGTTAGAAAACCAAGCCGGCGCTGTCAAAGCGGCTTCAAATCACGTGACGAAAAAAGGAGGAACGGATGCCTCCGTTCCTCCTTCGTTCAAACTCTACTGTCCGCCCGAGCCGTCACCCTGCTCGTGACCGCAGTTCTCGAAGCAGGCGGATTTGTCGGCTTGGATCTCACCGATCATCGCCTCGTGCACTGCCTCTTCCTGTTCCTCGCAGGCCTCGTCACCGTCACAGGCTTGAATGGCGGCCTTGAATCTGGCCTGCTCCGATTTCATGGACTCCTGAAACCTTCCAATGCAATCCTCGATGCAGGGGTTCCCATCTGCCAACGTGCCCACCGCGGGGCTCGTGGTGGCATCCTGGGTCCGAGCGCACTGCGGACTCGAGGCAGCCATTGCGAAAAAGGCTGCCCCGGCGATACACGTGGGAATTATGTATTTGGATAAGGTCATCGCACCGGTTCCTCATGCCATTGGGTGAAATAACCCAACGGAGTTGTGATAACGGGGTTGCTCTGCGCCCGAGGTTCAGCACCGGCTTGACCGAACGAGAGATCTTGCCGTCCGACTCCCTATGAGCAGCTCTCCCACAGACGCACAAATAGTTTACCTCAATTCTTGGCGCACGCAAAACAGCAACATTCAGGAGGTGGGCTCGTTCGAGGTTACCCACCCCTATCGTGACTACCGTATAAGCGGATCACGGCATCCATTCTTCCGGGATGGTTTCTGAAGGCACTAGCAGAAGAGGCTGGCCCAGATGGCGGCTCATCATCCGGAAATAGGTCGTTTCATAGTCTTCCGACGATATCGCGGCGCTGTGTGAAGACCAAAAATTGGGGATCGAAATTTCCGGCAAACCGGGCATTACACGGAACTTGGGAAACCGGGGTGCCTTGGGATACTCAGTGATCCTCACCTCGTCCTCGGGGGCAATCCCAGCTAGTCGTTTGGCTTGTTGAATGGCGTCCTCGAGTGTTCCCGTGGCATCGGCGAGACCCCGATCGATGGCGTCTTGCCCCATCCACACCCGGCCCTCCCCGATCTCACGTACGCGCGATTCGGGAAGATTCCTGCCCGTAGCCACCTTGCCCACGAAATCGCTGTAGGTCGCGAGGAGCAGGGTTTTCATGCGTTCTTTTTCCTGGTCGTTCAAGTTGCGGCGGGGAAGCCGCTCATCGATGATCGGAAAGCGAATCCCGGAAAACAAATCGGCATGCGAACCGCGCTGGATGCCATCCGCGGTGAATCCGGTTTTTTCGCTCACCCCGTTGTCCCAGAGCCAGCCCGCGATCACCCCGATCGATCCGGTAATGGTGAGCGGCGTGGTCAGAATGCGACTGCCATCCATGCTGATCCAGTAACCGCCCGACGCCGCGACGCTTCCCTGAGACACCACGACCGGTTTCTTGGCTTCCTTGAGTTTCTTGGTTCCCTCGGCGACGAGATCGCTCGGCAATGGATCGCCTCCCGGCGAATCGGCACGGAGCACCACCGCTTTCACATCCTTGTCGCGGGCCAACTTCCGCATGTGCTTGCCGGTCGCACGGCCCCGAATGCCGCTATCCATCTCGCAGGGCCCCAGTGCGTACACGATGGCGATTTCCGGCGGCCGTCCCCAGCGCTCGTCGGGCAACACGCGCTTCACGTGGCTTGGCGGGAGTGCTCCGACCGTGACGCCTTTCTCCTTGTCGATGGCACGAGTGAGATCGTGCCAGCGTCCGATCTCGTCGATGAGGCCGCGCGCCTTGGCTTCGGCCGGGGTGAGCATCACTTCCTGCTCGATCGGAACATCCACCTGGCTCGGGGTCAGATGACGTCCTTCGGCAATGCCGTCGCGCCACGTCGTATAGACCACGTCCACCAACCGTCCCAGTTGCTCCTTGTCCGGCTCGGACATGTCCTTGCGGCTCAGGGTTTGAAACGCGGTCTTGTAGGTGAAGAAGCGCCACTCCTCCACGCCGATGCCGAGCTTGTCGAACAAGCCCTTCATGTAGGTACGCTGAACCGCCAACCCGGGGATCATGATGCTCCCCTCCGGATCCAGGCTCAAACGAGTTGCCACCGAGGCGAGATACATGCCGCCCATGTCCAGACGGTCGGCCTGAATGGTCACGGTTTTCCCGGATGTCTTGAGGTCCGACAGTTTCTGCCGGAGTTCCCATTCCATGACCGGGCTGGCCCGGAAGCCGGGCAGGTTGAGCGCCACGCCTTTCACGGAATCGTCTCGCCGCAGCGCTTCCAAATGATTCAAGAGAGCGAGCCACGACACGCGTTGATCGTCGAACCACATGGCTTTCTGATAGGTGAGGCTCTTGTTCTCCAGGTTGATGGGCACGATGCGATTCTTCCCGCCCGGTTCGGGAAGCGGGAGGCGCCCGAAGGGGGGCGAGAATCGAAGCACGTAATTCGTCGTGCCGCCGTTACCGTCCTGGTCGAAGCTCCGCTTGCCGAAGAAGGCGAGATCGCGGACGTCGAGACCGGCGTAGATTTGATAAGTGAAATCATCGGGGCCTTCGGCATCGCGGAACCGGACGCCGGCATGGAGCCCGCGCACGGGCCGGAGTTCGGCTCCCGCTCCCCAGTTTCCGTTGTCCCAGGTTTGACCATCATGAATGGCGTAATCGCCAAACAGGGTGAGAAACGGTCTGCCGAGCGGCCGAACGCCGAGATCAAAAATACCTTCCTGCGGATTCACCGCGCCTTCGAAAAACCCGCTCAGGCCCAGGCTCATATGGCGCGACGGCCGAAGAATCGTGCCGAGCGATAGTCCGGAGCCTCGCTCGAGGTGATCGTTGTCGCCTCCGGACCAGCGCCAGGAGAGCCCGGCATAGGCGCGACGGTCGCCCCCCGCCAGCCCGAACTGGTAGTCCTGGATACGCGCCGATTCCCCTAGGCCAAGATCTATCGTGCGCTGTTGCATCGAAAACCCGACGTTGCGACCGAACGAGAAGCCCCAGTTGTCGAGGCTGTTTTCCTTCACGCTCTCGTCGTTCCACCAGAAATCGAACTCGCTGCGGCCGACTGTCGCCCAGGAGGCGGGATTGAAGTAGGCACCGAGCGCGCCTCCGGTGACCGAGGGCGTGGAGGGGATGAAGTCGGAGCCGCCCGGATACTGGAAAAACGCATCCAGGTCTTGTGCCAACACGACGCGACCGGTCAAGAGCCACAGGAACGAAAACGCCACAAGGAACAATCGGGTAGGACGCATCATCGAGATCCTCAGGGCCCGTAATACCTTCGGAACCGCGTAATGGTCGAACAAGTCCCGAGCAACGTCAACTGAATCGCGTCCACGCGTATTGCAGGCAAATGGAAAGCGGGCCGTTCGCACGACCCGCTTTCCCTCTTCACCTGAAATGCGATCGGTCTAGGGCTTTTTCAGCGTCTTCCGCCGCTCATACTCTTTCTTCAGGACCTCGGTGTTCAGTACCTTGAATTCCACGCGGCGGTTGAGGGCCATTCCTTCCGCAGTGGAGTTCGTGGCCACCGGCTGGCTTTCACCATACCCCTTGGCCGTGTACTGCTGCGCGTTGATTTGCGGGAACTTGCCGAGCAAGTACTGCAGCACTGCGTTAGCGCGCTTTTCAGAGAGATCCAGATTGTAGTTGGCCGAACCGCGTGCGTCGGCATGGCCGCCCACTTCGATCCGGAGCGCCGGCCACTGAATGAGGATTGTCCCGATGGTATCCAGCACCGCGTAGGACTCGGGATGGATCGTCCACTTCGCAGTGTCGAAGCGGATGTTGCGGACGGTGATCTTGCCCGTGTCGAGGAGCTCGATCTCCTTCTCGTTGATCTCGATCGGGCAACCGTCTTTATCCACACGAGCGTCGACCGGCGTGTTCGGGCACTGGTCGATGCCGTCGAAGACGCCGTCCTTGTCCGAATCGGTGGGGCAACCCGACGCGTCTACGGTTGCTCCCGCGGGTGTGTTCGGGCACTGATCGGCGCCGTCGGGGACACCGTCTTTGTCCTCGTCGAGGGGACATCCGGCCACGTCGACCTTCACCCCTGAGACCGTATCCGAGCACTTGTCGATGCCGTCGTACACGCCGTCCCCATCCGAGTCCTGCGGGCAACCGGCGGCATTAACCGTTGCTCCGACCGGAGTGCCCGGGCACTGGTCGATGCCGTCATAAACGCCGTCCTGGTCGCCATCGATCGGGCAGCCCCGCGAGTCGACGCGGGCCCCGGCCGGGGTATCGGGGCAATCGTCCTTCTTATCGGAGACGCCATCTTTGTCCAAATCCTTCTCGTGCCCGCCAATTGCGAACTCGACGCCAGCCGAGAGGAGGAAGTTGTGGGTGCTCGCGGCATCGGGTGCCGGAGGCGAGTCGAACGCGAACACGATGTCCTTGCCCTCCGCACGCAGTGCTACGCGAGGCGCCACACGAATCTTGAACCCCGCCCCAAACTCGGGTCCGGAAAACGTGTCCTTCGGCTCGACCGGATTATCGCTTTCGTACTTGAGCCAGTGATACCCGCCCACCAAGTACGGGTTGAACGAGGAGCTGGGGAGGAGATCTACGTGCAAATCCGCTCCCAGATGATGCAGCTTGCCATCCACTGTCCCCAGGCCCGTCGCCCCGGTGGCGTAAGGCGTCGAGCCCTCGATGGTTTCAGCGAGGATGTAGGCATAGTCGCCTTCAACACCAATGTAACGGCTGAACATGAGCCCCAGACGACCGCCAGCCATCGGTTTGTTCCAGAAGTTCGTGGAGTTGTCAAAGATGGTCCATCCGCCGTAGGGGGTAACGGTGATGTGGAAGCCTTCGATCTGCGCCGTGGCCAGGGTTGGCAGCAGAAACATCGAGGCCGCCGCGAAAATGCACAGAGCGACCAGGGTCTTCGTCCGCAGCATAGGGGGATTCCTTTCCTGGAAAAGGCTGGCCGGCGATTACCCATTGCCGGCGCGCAGAGTAAAGCATTGCCTCGCCGGTTACGGATAGCCCCCATGAAGCGGCCTGGACAAAGGCATATCACTTGCATCTGGCCCCATTTGGTCGTGAAGAGTAAAATTCGTAGATCATGAAAAAACAAGTGAGTGAAACCCTTAGGCACATCCCTTGGGGTTATGGCATCACCCGGGTCACGGCCATGGCGGTGGATCCGGAGCGCCTCTATGCCTACTGGGAGATCACCGATGCCGACTTGGAGCGAGCCCGCGCAACATTGCCGGACGGTCCTGACACGCGGCTCGTCCTTCGTGTCTTCGACACCACCGGACGTATCTTCGACGGCACGAACGCGCATCACAGCTTCGATGTGGCCATTCAGCGTTCGGATCGGCAGTGGTTCTTGACCCTCAATCGCCCCAATAGCAGCGCGGTGGTGGAGATTGCCGTTCTCGGTCCCCAGGGGGTCTACGTTCCTCTGGCTCGATCCAAGCCGGTCGATTTCCCCCGACGCGAGCCCGCACCACCGTCGGAACCGGAGTGGCGGATCGCGGAGGACGTGGTTACATCGCGCGGTGTCGGACGCGTGCGCTTGAAAACTCCACCTTCAGAAACCACGCCTAAATCGCCCCGGACTGAGGGTCGTGGAAAAGGTGCGCCCGGTGCATCAACCCGCTTGGATCGGGCCGGGGGTTCGAGTGAAGAACGGCTGACGGATCGGGGGATCCCCGGGGGTGGGAGCGAAGAGCGACTTCGCGGCAACGGGAAATCGCGCGAGTCCTGAATCGATGCCCAGCGGATATTTGTCCCTCGTCCTCCACGCGCACCTGCCCTTCGTGCGTCATCCCGAGGACGCCACGGTCATGGAAGAGCGCTGGCTCTACGATGCGATCGTGGGCACCTACTTGCCGCTCCTTCAAATGTTCGAAGGGTTGGTGGCCGACCGTGTCCCCGCGCGGGCCACCGTTTCCGTGTCCGCACCGCTTCTCAACATGCTCACCGATCCGCTCTTGCAAGAACGTTCGGCCCAGCATTTGGACAGCATGATCGAGCTGGCGGAAAAGGAAGTGGTGCGTAACCAGAACGAAGCGCACTATCGCCGGCTGGCCGAAATGTACCGGGCGCGGTTCGAAAGCCTTCGTGGCACATGGCGTGCTCACGACGGCAATCTGGTGCGTGCTTTCGCGAAGCTCCAGGAAGCGGGACCGCTCGAGCTCATCACCACCACGGCCACCCACGCCTTCTTTCCCTTGTTGGCCGGCAATCGCGCCGCCATTCGTGCGCAAATTCACGTCGCGGCAGACCTGTACGAAAAACATTTCGGCCGGCGTCCGCGAGGGATGTGGCTCGGCGAATGCGGATACGTCCCGGGTGTGGATGATCTCCTCGCCGAAGCCGGGGTGCACTACTTCTTCGTCGATAACCATGCCATCTTGAAAGCCGATCGCCGGCCGGCGTATGGCGTGTATGCGCCCATTTTTTGCCCGAGTGGGGTCGCGGCGTTCGGACGCGATATGGAGTCGTCGTCCCAAGTCTGGAGCGCGCAGGAAGGATATCCCGGCGATCCGAACTATCGCGACTTCTATCGGGACATCGGATTCGATCTCCCCCTCGACGTTATTGGCCCGTACGTTCATCCGGAAGGACATCGGCTTTATACCGGGTTCAAGTACCACGCGGTGACGCACACGGAGCTCCACGACAAGTGGGTCTACGATCCCCAGGTTGCGCGGACTAGGGCCGGCGAGCACGCCACGGATTTCCGGCGCCGTCGGGCCGAGCAGGCGGCGCGGGTCGGATCGAACATGGATCGCCCGCCACTCATGGTCAGCCCTTACGACGCGGAGCTCTTCGGACACTGGTGGTTCGAAGGTCCGCTCTTTTTGGGCGATCTCTTCCGCCAGCTTCATTTCGATCAACGGGAAATCGAAACACTGACGGCGGGGGATTACCTCGATCGCCATCCGGTGAATCAAATGGCCGTCCCTTCGGCCTCGTCCTGGGGGGAAGGCGGCTACAACTCGTACTGGCTGGATGAATCCAATGCATGGACGTACCAGCACCTGCATGTGGCCGCGGAACGCATGGCCGAGCTGGCTTTAGCGTTCCCGACGCCGAGCGAGCTGGAGCGGCGGGCGTTGCAACAGGCGGCGCGGGAACTGTTGCTTCTCCAGTCGAGCGATTGGGCGTTCATCATGAAGACGGGGACCACGGTTCCCTACGCCCGCCGGCGCGTGCACGATCACGTACTGCGCTTTCAGCGCATGTACGATGAATTGAAGGCGGGAACGATCGACGCCGACTGGCTGGCTGAAATCGAATCGTTGGACAACGCGTTTCCGGATATCGATCCGTTTTTGTACGCGGACCCTGATAGCGCGCCCCGATCTCCGGTTCCCCCGGTGCATTTTGAGACGCCCGGCGGGTCGCCGTTACGAGTCTTGTTCGTGGCCTCGGAAGTGGCTCCGTTCGCGCGCACGGGAGGTCTAGGGGACGTCGCCGGCGCCTTGCCCCGCGCTCTTCGCGAACGCGGCATCGACGTGCGGGTGGTGATGCCGCTTTATGCCGGCATTGCGTGGGGCGAGCTCACGATTCTCGATGGCGTGCTCAAGGTGCCCATGGGTTTTGGAGAGGTCGACGCGCGGTTGCGCTTGGGGAGACTGCCGCGAAGCGAAGTGCCCGTTTATTTTGTGGAACATCGAGGTTTTTTCGATCGCCCCACCTTGTATGGACCGTCAGAGGGGGAGTTCGCGGACAACATCGAACGGTTTGCGTTCTTGTCTCGCGGGGCGTTGGAGGCGGCTCGGGGGTTGGGGTTTCAACCCGACGTGGTGCACGCACACGACTGGCACACAGCTTTGGTGCCGGTGTACATGGATGCCGATGGCCAGTTTGGCGGCGCGAGCTTGTTCACGATTCACAACCTTGCCCACCAGGGTGTGGCCGGTCCGGAAGCGTTGGGCGTGATTGGCTTGGGGCACGAGTATTTCGTGTCGAATGGTCTGGAGCATTTCGGGCAATTGAATTTGATGAAGGGCGCGTTGCACCATGCCACGTTGGTGGGTACGGTCAGCCCAACCTATGCGCGCGAGATCCAGACTCAGGAGTACGGGTTCGGCTTGGATGGTGTGCTACGGGGGCGGGGGAGCGATCTCATCGGGATCCTGAATGGGATCGACGTGGATGAATGGAACCCGGAAACGGATCCCCACCTTCCCGCGCATTACGGCGTTTCAGACCTGGGCGGGAAACGAGCGGTAAAAGAGGCGTTTCAGCGCGAGGCGGGGCTCCCGGTACGGGAGGATGTGCCTCTCTTTGGAGTGGTGAGCCGCTTCACCCCGCAGAAGGGTGTGGACGTTTTGTTGGAGATTCTCCCCGCCCTGGCTCGGTTGGATCTGCAGCTCGTCGTGCTGGGGAATGGGGACCGTGCGCTCGAGGAAGGGTTCCTGCGCGCGGCGGAGCAGTTCCCGGATCGCGTCCGGGCCTGGGTCCGCTTCGACAATCGGCTCTCCCACCGGATCGAAGGCGCATCGGACTTCTTCATCATGCCGTCCCGTTTCGAGCCCTGTGGGTTGAGCCAGCTCTACAGCCTGCGTTACGGGACGCTGCCGATCGTACGTGCGACCGGCGGGCTGGTGGACACGGTGCTGAACTACGACGAGCGCAAGGGCACCGGCACCGGGTTCGTGTTCCGCGATCTGCACACGGAGAGCTTGTTCAACACGATCGGCTGGGCGTTATCCACGTACGTCGATCGCCCGGATCACATTCGGGCGATGCGGAAGCAAGCGATGGTGCAAGACTTCTCGTGGAACCGCGCCGCGGCCGCTTATGAGGGCGCCTATCGGGAAGCCTACGCCCGCAAGCACGGGCATTTATTGCCGGTGTGAAGCGTTAACTGGTTTTGAAACCAGTGAATTATGTAAAGTAGCCGGGACCCACCATCACTCCAGCGGTTTCAAGTCCGCCAGCGCCACCGGAACGTACTCGCTCACCGTGGGATGGATGTGCACCGCGCGCTCGATCACCGAATAGGGTGCCTGGGCATACATCACGTCGAGAATCGAGTGGACCACCTCGTCCCCATGGTAACCGAGAATACTCGCGCCCAGGATCAGCTCTGTTTCTGCATCGACCAGGACTTTCATGAAGCCGGCCGGCTCTCCGCTGATCCACGCTCGTGACACGTCCTCCATGTCCAGCTTGCCGATCTGAGCCTTCTGCCCTGATTTGCGGACCTCGGCTTCGGTCATGCCGGCTCGTCCCAAGGGCGGATCCATATAGAGGGCATAAGCCACAATGCGATCCGTGACCCTGCGTTTACCGCCTCGCAAGATGTTCTCGGACACGATCTCGTAATCGTTGTAAGACGTGTGGGTGAAGGCTCCTCGTCCATTGCAATCGCCCAAAGCCCAGACCCCCGAAACGTTCGTCTCTAACCGATCATTGACCTCGATGAAGCCGTTGCCGGTCATCCTGATGCCGGCTTTGTCCAAACCCAAGTCATTTGTGTTGGGTGTTCGTCCAACGGCCAGGAGGATGTGGGTGCCAGCGATGGTCTTTTCGGGGCTCTCGCACTCCATGCCCACCCGTACGTTTCGCCCGCTGCCCTCGAGACGTATGCACTCGGACCCTGGGTGGATCTCAATGTCTTCTCCTTCCAGGATCTTCTGGACCGCTTCGGAGACGTCGGAATCCTCCTTAGACAAGATGCGCTCGTTCTTCTCTACAATCGTGACCCGGCTCCCAAAACGGCGGAACATCTGGGCGAACTCAAGGCCCACGTAGCTGCCCCCGACCACGATCAGATGTTCAGGGAGTACATCAAGCTCCAGCAACGATGCATTGGTGAGAAACGGCACCGAATCAATTCCCGGAAAAGCGGGAGTGGAGGCCCGGCCGCCGACGTTGATGAAGATTTTGTCCGCGCGAAGCTCCTGCCCCTCAACCTCGATCTCATGAGGCCCCGTGAAACGCGCATGTCCATAGATGACCGTGCACTTCTTTTTGAGTCCGCGTTCCACACTTTGGCTCGATTTCGCAACGATGGCGTTCTTGCGGGCGACGATGGCCTTTAAATCCGCGCGAATCTCTCCCGATACAGAAAACCCAAATTCCGTCCCTCGCCTTGCCTGGTGCACCGCGCGGGCGCTGGCGATCATCGCTTTGGTGGGGATGCAGCCCGTGTTCACGCAGGTGCCGCCGAACCGATGGCGTTCAATCACCGCCACGCGCATGCCCTCACCGGCGAGCTCACGGGCCAGCGGGGGACCGGCCTGTCCCGTCCCGATCACAATCGCATCGAATGAAGTCATCGCATCAACATCATTAGGACGGGCGGGCTTCCGCAAGCTTCATTTCTTTTTCTTCCGGTGGGCGGTGCGCCCTAAATGCAACGTATAGAAGTACATCATAAAGGATCTTGAGCCCCGCTCCGACCAAAAGCGGCGCGGCAAGCCAGGAGCCACCCATGAGCGCGCCGGCAAAAGCCGGCGCCACTGCCCATCCGCCCAGGCGCACGAGATGGGTTACTCCCGAAGCCCACACGCGCTCCTGGGGTTCCATTACCCCCATCACGTAGGACTGGCGCGTAGGGACATCCATCTCGACCAGGCCTTCGCGAAGCAAGAACAAGATCGCCGCCACCGCAAAATTGGGCGCGAAGGCAACCGTGGCCAGGAGCAGACTGGACGGAATATGGGTGAACACCATCGTGTTCACGAGTCCAATGCGCCGCGCCAGCCACGATGCAGCAAGGTGCGATCCCGCATTGGCCGCCCGCGCCGCAAAGAACAACATTCCCAGCACGGCTTCCGACGTTCCGAACCGCTGCGAAAAATAGAGTGCGATAAGCGCGGTAGTGAGGAACCCGCCCGCAATGCTGTCCAGAGCAAACAATGCGGAAATGCGGAGCAAGAACTTGCGACCGCGCGCGGAGAGCGGAATCGTACGGATCGAGGGCAGAGCGAGCGGTTCAACCCCTCGCGACGTCAGCGCGTAAGGGATCAACGCAAACAAGAGGCAAACTCCCGCCAGGGCCAGGGTCGCCTGGAGGGACACCATTTCGGAAACCCCGAAGCTGTTTTTGAAGAGAGCGTTGACAGAGGCCAGCAACCCACCCAGCGCGTGCCCCACGTCCTGACACACGTTGTACAAGGCGAAGGTGCGGGTGCGATCGTGTGCTGCCGCGGTCCCGGGCAAAATAGCCTGATCGAGGATGAGCCCCGCTCCACGATCCCGGCCCATGCCGTTCACCATGCCCAGGAATGCCGCGGCGAGGATGTACGCCCGCGGTGCGAAGGCCACCGCGATCAATCCCAGCCCTCCGGCAAGACACAAAAACACCAGTAGCCGCCGTCGCCCAATGCGGTCCCCGAATAGAGTGGCCAGGAGCGCGGCGAAGGCAGCGCCCAGGAGCCCCGCGCTGATCACCCGGCCGGTCTCGGCGAGCGAGAACCCGCGCGCGGCGAGATGGATGCCGAGGATAACGCCGCAAAGCCCCGTAGCCAGCGCGCGAAGAAACGCGGCCGTGTAGACGCGTCGGCGGTCCTTGACCCCTGATTCCGGAATCATTAGCGTCCGTCTCCGCTTTGATTCACTTCTTCCCTTCGGAGGTTGGGTTGACCCCCAAGCTTGTTCGCCACGCGCATCTAACCACGTTACTTCTAATTCTAGGTTTTTTTCTCGCGCAATATCCTTTCCAGAACGCCACCTATCGATTCCATTTCGACGAAAAGTATTACACCGATGCCGCCATCCGCATGCTGCGGCACGGGGATGTCCTCGTTCCTCATTATCCGGACGACAGCCTGCGGCTGCGCAAACCGATCCTTACCTATTGGACGATCCTGGGCGGGTGGAAGCTGGGGGGAGTGTCCTATGCCGCGGCTCGCACCGGAATGCTCCTGGCCATGCTGGGCGTGATGGCGGCCACCTATCAGTTCGCAAAGCGCATATTCGGCCGGCCAGTTGCGGGCCTCATCGCGGTGGCGCTCCTCTTTTCGGACTACGAAGTCTTCACTGCCTCGTGGCGCCTCAATCCCGATGCTCTTCTCGCGCTATGGGTGACGCTCTCCTTGCTCGGATTTGCCTTGCACGCTTTTTCGCCCCGAGGAAGCTCCCGGGGTCTGGTGCTGGGATATGTCGGCGCCGGTCTGGCCATGGCCACGAAGGGGTTTCTGGGAGTGGGAGCGATCCTTTACGGGCTCGCGTTTTCGAAGTGGGGCTCATCGCATCTCCCCGGAACAAAGAGCCGAACTCGATTCCATCTCGTTGGAGCCCTAATTGCTCTCATGATCGGTGGCGCCTGGTACGTCGCGATGGCATTGCGATTTGGCCCGTCCGCACTCACCGACTTTCTCAAGGACCAGGCGGGGATGCAGCCCGGGGGAGCTGGACTGGGTATTGCCGGGCATCCGCCGCGTTATCTACTCGCCACCCTCGGGGATTTTCTGCCCGCGTTTCTTCTCGTTCTTCTGGGACTGCGCGTGGCGCCAAAACACCTTCGAGGGTTCGGGAAGGAAAACCGGCCGCAGATCCTGTTCACCCTCGGCTGGTTCCTTCTCGTTTTTCTCGTGTTCGCGTGCGGACGCGTGTTCCGGCCGCGTTACCTTCTCCCGTCCCATCCCCTATTGGCCGCCTTCTTCGGGGCGTTGATCGCGCAGTTGCTGGATGCAAGAACGATACGGAACGCCCTCGATCGCATTCGGCCGTGGTGGCTGGCCATTGCCGCAACCGTCGGACTCGTGGTGGCTCTCGCGGGCTTTCGCCTCGATCCGCGTTTTGTGCTCGCGGGGGCGACCATCTTTTCTATCGCGTTTTTATTTTGGATGGCGAGTCGGGCAGCGCTTTCAATCGTGGTGGGTGTCTGCGTCTCGATCTTCGGACTACTCTGGAGTTATGACGCGTTCTTGAGGCCTATCTTCGCGGAGACGCCGACGTCGGAACTGGCCAAGCGTCTCGAAGACGTTCCCGAAACGCGACCCATCCTTTGCTTTGGCGTACCCTACCGCATTCAAGCTCAACTGGCCGTGTTGAGCGGGGGACGTCACATTCCCCGTGAAACGCGCAGGATCGATATCTCTCCAAACGGCACGTTACCCGTGTTCATCTTGTCAGAGAGCCGGTTTGCCGAACTTCCCGCCGACCGTTATCGGAGGGACGCCGTGGCCTATACGTACCGGCACCCCGATCTACGGCTTTTCCTGGATAGTTGGCGCGGAAAGGATCCAGAAGCGCTGCTCGCGGAACGACGCCGCACGTTCGTTCTGGCGTTACCGCGCGAGTGATCTCGACCTAAAGAAATCTAACGCTGTCCGCCCGGAGTAACCGGAAGTACGCCTCTGTCCTGCGTTCCGGGAGTCGCCTTGGGAGCGGGTTTGGCCGCATCCGCCTTGGACTTCATCGCATCGTATTTCTTGTTGAACGCCTTCACGAGAGCGTCCATTTCCGGATCCACCGCCACCGTTTCACCGAGGGCCTGGGCTTCGCCGGCGTGGCCAACCACCTTGTTGCCGCTCAGATTTAGCTCGAGCCGGCCCATGTATTGGCCGCGCGCGCCGGTCTGGACCAGCACCGTGCTACCCGCCACCTCGGGCAAGAACTTGTATTCCGGGAGATGACCCACCACGACCGCGTCCACCCCCGAAACGCCTTCCAACATGTGTTTGGCGTCTCCGGAACCCGTATGGAGGAGCACCACGACGACATCCGCCTGCTGGCGCATTTGAGGAACCACACGCTGCAATGACGCCTTGGGATCCTTGAAATCGAAATCGTCGCTCTTCAACTGGCCCTGAGAGGCTTTGAACTTGTAGAAGCTGCCGTCGGTGATTCCGGTCACGGCGAACTTCACCCCGCCTTTATTCACGATCGTGAAATCGTCCCAGGTTTGCTTTTGAGTTTTCTTGTCCACGATGTTAGCGGATACCACTTTGATCTGAGGGGCGCGCGCATAGAGGGAACGCTGCGTGTCCAGACCCATCATCATTTCGCTGGGACCGGGGGTCACCACGTCGTAACCAAGCTTCGACATCATGTCGATCTGGAATTCGGTGCGCATCCACGGCTCGTACTCTACGTGAGACCCGAAGTCTCCCGCGTCCACCACGATCGTGGCCGGATTCTTGGCCCGCTGCGCTTTGATGAAGGTGGTGCGCCGGGCCAATCCGCCCAGCTCCTTCTTCTGGCACCCACAGGTGATGGTTTCCCCGCCCACGGATGCGGTGGACAGGATCACGGCGGTGCGGGTTTGTGCCACCGCACTGCCACTCAACATCAGAAGTCCCAAGCCCAAGAGGGCCGCACTCGCTCTAAAGCTACCCATGCTCATACCATCGCTCCGTGATCCAGGTGTGGAGAGGGCGCAGGACGCGCCTTGGAAAGAGGGAATCTCGCACTGCGCTCCATTCTACCGCGTTCCGTGGGGGAGGATTCCGCCTCCGGCCCGGCCGGTTATAGCTGCGGAGGACGGTCGGTGACCTCGGGGCTGGGGGGGAGCACGTCGCGAAACGCCAAACCGTAGAGATCCCAGATCGTCACGAACAGAGCCGCCACGATGGGTCCGATGATAAACCCGACCACGCCGAAGAGCACAATCCCGCCCAGGGTGCTGAGCAGGATGAGGATCTCGTGCATTTGAGTGTCCCGTCCGACCAAACGTGGCCGCAGGATATTGTCGATGGATCCCACCACGGCGGCCATGAAGACAGCCAGAATGAGCGCGGTAACGGTCTCCCCCATGATGAGCAGGATGATGCAGGCGGGAACCCAAATAATGCCGGTGCCGGCCCCGGGGATGAGCGAAAAGACCATCATCATCGTGCCCCAGAACACGGGCGAGGTGATGCCGGCCACCGCGAAGGCGATGCCGCCCAAGAGTCCCTGGACGCCGCCGATGACGAGGGTTCCCTTCAGGGTGGCCCGGGTCACCGACACGAACTTCCCGATCATGAGGTTCTCGTCCTCGGGCTCGAGGGGCAGGTAATACAGCATCTTGGCCAGCATCGCCCGCCCGTCCATGAGAAAAAAGAACATCGCGTAGAAGAGAAGGATCAGGTTGAAGAGGAAGGTCAGGGTGACCCGGGTGAGGGAGGTGAGGTTGTTGACCAGGAATAGACCCAACGTCTCCACGGCTCCGCCCAGACGGGTGAGGATTTGATCCTCGTAGGGTTCTACGAACCGCCAGCCCGGGATGCGCTCGGTCAGGGCCGTCAAGCCTCGGGGATCCTGAATGATGTTTTCGACCCAAGGCCGCACCTTCTCCGAAACCTGGATCGCTTCCGAGACGACGATGATCCCGAGGAACACGGCCGGCAATCCGATCACGAGCAACAAGAGAACGAGGGTGGTGATCGATGCCACGTGCTTTCGGCCGCGGAAAAACTGGAGCAGGGCCCGGTACACCGGGTTGGCCATGGCGCTGAAGATCGCAGCCAGAAGGAGGACGATGAGAAACCGCCGCACCATGGCCACGAAAACGGCGGAAATGAGGACGAGCAAGAGGATGAGAAAAATCTTACGGACTCGTTCCCGTTCATCCGCCCGGCTCATGCCGAAAACTCTAATCCTTTCCCTCAGGGTTGGCAAAAAGACGGTCAGGTCTGGTGCAGCTTCAAGAATGCCTCGGCGAATCCGGGACCAAACGCCTTCTCATCGTCCTTGAAGAACACGAACGCGCGCTCCCAGGGTTGGGCGTTGATGCGCCGGGACCACTCTTCGAGCTCTAGGGGTGAATATTGCTCCCGGCGCAACCGGAAGTAACCGAACGGCGCCGTGACGTGGAGCGAGGGATCTGGAGCGTCCTCGTCCGAGATGCACCAAGCAGCGCCGTGGCGAGTCAACACCTCGAGGACTTCGGGATCATCCCAGGAGGGGTGCTTGAACTGAAATGCGGCGGGGAGGGTCTTGGGAAGACCGGCGGCAAATTTGTCCAGACGTTCGGGGTCTTTGGCCAGAAAGGGCGGCAGCTGGAAGAAGAGCACGCCTAGCCGTTCGCCGAGCGTTTCCACGGTGCGGCACAGGTATTCGGTTTCGCTTTCCGCATTCCGCAGCCGCTTCATGTGGGTGATACGCCGGGACGCCTTTATCGAGAACCGAAAATGCTCGGGGACTTGTCCGGCCCACGATTCGAGCAGCGAGGATTTGGGTAGCCGATAGAACGTATTGTTGATCTCGACCGCGTTGAGCCGGCTCGCGTAATGCGAGAGCATGGCATTGGCAGAGAGATCGGGCGGATAGAAAATACCCCGCCATTCCTTGTAGCTGAAACCGCTGGTGCCGGTGAGAAGAAGCATGGCCACCTTCTCGAACGAGAGAGGAATACTATAATCGGCTTGACGATGAGGATGAAGTCATGACCTTGGCCGCCGGGACTGAGCTGGGCAACTACGTGATTCGAGAGCGCCTCGGTTCCGGCGCCATGGGCGAGGTGTACCGCGCCCAGGATCGGCGCCTGGGTCGCGACGTGGCGCTCAAACTTCTGAGTCCGTCCCTGGCCCAGAACCCCGAAGCGTTGCAGCGTTTCGAGCGCGAAGCGCGCGTGCTGGCGTCCTTGGATCATCCCAATATTGGCGGCATTCATGGGCTGGAGGAGGCGGGCGGCCGCCCCTTTTTGGTCCTGGAACTCGTTCCGGGGGATACGCTGGCCGATCGCTTGCGGCGCGGACCCATCCCAACTCCTGAAGCGATTGCCGTGGCGCGCCAGATCGGGCTGGCGTTGGAAGCGGCGCACGCGAAAGGGGTCGTGCATCGCGATCTCAAGCCGGCCAACGTGAAGCTGCGGCCGGACGGGCGCGTGTCCGTCCTCGATTTCGGGCTGGCGAAGGTGCTGGGCGGCGCAGTGGATTCTCTGGCTCCTTCGGGATCGCTCGAAGCGACCGTGCCGGGGCTCGTCCTGGGAACGCCCGCCTACATGAGTCCCGAACAGGGCCGGGGCCAGCGCGTGGACGAACGCACCGATCTATGGGCCTTCGGGGTGGTGCTTTTCGAGTGCCTGGCCGGTGTGCGTCCGTTCGGCGGCGACACGCCGGTCGAGGTGCTGGCGGCCATCCTCGAACGTTCACCACGGTGGGAATTGCTTCCGTCATCCGCGCCGCCGCGCATCCAATCCCTTCTGGAACGTTGTCTCGAGAAGGATCCGGCGCGTCGCCTCCGAAAAGCCGCGGAGTTGCGGGAAGTCTTGGACGCTCCTGAGCCCTCCGCTGGATCGCCGGTGGATTCGTGGTTCCGTCGCGTGTCGCGGCTCATAGGGGGCGATCGCCAGGCTCCAAAACCAAAGCGATCGGAGCCCGAACCTCGGCCCACCCACATTCATCTGGTTCAGGAGACGTTCGACGAAGCGATCGAGACGTCACCGGCCTGGTCTTCCGACGGTTCGCGTCTGGCGTTTTGCCGGGAAGTGGGTCCGGTTCGCAAGATTTTCGTGAAGACAGTGGGGCAGGACAATGCGCGACCGGTCACGCGCGGAGAGCACGATGACATTCAGCCGTCCTGGCATGGGCCGAACGGGCTCGTGTTCGTGCGATCGAAAAAGGCCTCCCGACGCCTGGATCCGGGGGATATCTTCGGTTCGTATATCGATGCCGACGTGTGGCGTCTCGATATGGACGCCGGCGTGGAGACTCGCTTGGTCGAAAACGGATTCAATCCCGCGCCGTCTCCGGACGGGCAATCCATTGCCGTCGACGCCTCCTGGGCGGGACCACGGCGCATCTGGCTCGTCGATGCGCACGGCCGAAATCCCGTGCAAGTCACTTCGGACACTTCGGAGGCCGTTCTTCATTTGCGGCCACGGTGGTCTCCCGATTCGGCCAAGATCGTGTTTCAAAACGTTGAGCGCACGCAGTTCAACGTGCGCGTCGTCGAGCTTGCTTCGCGGCGCCTGGTTTGGATCACGCAGGACGTCGTGCTGAACGTCGAGCCTTCGTGGTCCTCGAACGGACGGCACGTGTACTTCTCATCGTATCGCGGGGGCGGCATCAACGCGTGGCGGATGCCCGTGGATGCCGACGGAAAGCCGAACGGTCCCTTGGGTCAAGTGACGTCGGGAGCGGGACAGGATCTCGAGCCCGCGCCCGCACCCGACGGCAGGCGCATGGCCTTCACGACGATGAGTCAGAACGCGGATCTTTGGCGGCTTCCCGTGTCGCCCGCCACCGGCCACGCGACGGGAGAGGCCGAGAAAGTGGTGGCCAGCTCGCGAGAGGATAGTCGCGGTGCCTGGTCGCCGGATGGACGGTTCATCGCGTTCAATTCCGATCGGGGCGGCACGATGAATATCTGGATCCACGATCTGGAGACGAAATCGAGCCGCCGTTTAACCGAGGGCGCGGGCGGGGACTACCAGCCTTCCTGGTCGCCGGATGGACGGCGGCTCGTCTTCTTTTCGTCGCGCGAAGGTCGGCCGGGGCTTTACACCGTGGATGTGGATAGTGGCGAGATGACGTCGCTCACGAACGGTGATGCGATCGACGTGAACCCGTTCTTTTCGCCGGATGGCCGGCACATTGCGTTTCAGTCGGACCGCGACGGGCGATTGGAAGTGTGGGTCATGGACGCATCGGGAACCGGCGCGCGACAGCTCACCCAGCAAGGAGTGATGGGACACTTTCTGCGCTGGACGCCCGGCGGCGCGCACATCGTGTTCCGTTCCGCCTCCTCGGAAAAGCCGGGGTTGTGGCGCGTGGCGATGAACGGAGGAGAGCCCGAGCCTCTGCCCAAGGTCAAGGGCGGCTCGCACCTGTCCTTGTCCCCCGACGCGACGCACATCATGGACGTGGCCGAGCACCGCACGTTGTGGGTTTCCCCCTTGGATGGATCGCCACCCGAACGCGTGTTCCAGTTCCCTGATCCCGACGTGCGCATCGATTATCCGGTGTGGTCCCCGGACGGGCGATACGTGTTGTTCGATCGCTTGCGCCCGCAAGGCGGGAACATCTGGATCCTCGAAGGGCTGTCGAGCTGAGCGGCCGAGGGTGCGCGGCCAAGCTGATCATTCTGGTGCTATCGAGCGTGGTTCTTTTGTGTCTCGTGCTCGGCATTCGCACGTCGCGGTTTACTTCCCGACAAGTAGAACCAATGGGATTCGGTACGGACTTACCACGACAGGAAGAGAAAATGGCCTCAATGACGGTGGACGCGGATACGGTTTCCGAACGGCTCGCCCAATCACTGCGATTCGTGACCCTGAGTGGAGCCGACCCCCGCATTTTCAAAGGGTTTCACGCGTTTTTGGCCGACAGTTTCCCGCGGGTGTTCGGGACGCTCGCCGCGGTTGTTTCACCCTCGGATTCCTCCCAGGCGATCTGCTTGGAATGGACAGGCCGGGATCCCTCGCTATCGCCCATTCTTTTTTTGGCCCATCAAGATGTCGTTCCGGTGGAACCCGAAACGGAGAAAGCCTGGGAATCCCCACCCTTCGAGGGTCGGATTGCCGATGGATTCGTGTATGGCCGCGGAGCGATGGATGACAAAGGGTGTTTGATCACGGTCCTCGCCGCGGCCGAAACCCTGCTTTCGGAAGGCTTTCAGCCGGAACGAACGATTTATTTTGGATTCGGGGACAACGAAGAAATCGGTGGCGATGGCGCACTCCGAATTGCGGACGCATTGCGCGCCAAGGGCGTGCATCTTTCGTTCGTCATCGATGAAGGGATGGCGGTGACCCAAGGGTACTTGCCCGGTTTCGAGATGCCGGTGGCTCTCCTCGGCATCGCCGAAAAAGGGAGCGCTCTCATCGAGCTCACCGCGACCGCGGAGGGCGGGCACGCATCCATGCCGCCCCGCCCGACCGCGAGCGGCCTTCTGGCGGAAGCCGTTACCGCCATCGAGACCCACCCCATGCCCGCTTCACTCAACGGGCCTACCCGGAGCATGCTCGAGTTCCTTGCTCCCGAGGCGCGCTTTCCGCTCAACATGGTCTTTGCCAATCTTTGGCTTTTTTCGCCCCTTGTCAAAGCGAATCTCGCCCGCAAACCGGCCACCGACGCCACGACGCGGACAACCATGGCCGTGGTGAAACTCGAGAGCGGAATCAAGGAGAACGTGGTGCCTTCGGAGGCGCGCGCGGTGCTCAATTTCCGAATTCAGCCCGGAGACACGGTGGACGACGTGGTTCGACACGTGCGCAGCCTCGTCGATACCACCCATATCGCGGTCACGTTGCGGCCGGATTCACGGGAGCCGTCGCCCATCTCGAGTCCAGAAACGGCGAGCTTCAATCTGGTCTCAAGGGTGATCCGGCAAGTCTTCCCGGAGGCAGTCGTTGCCCCCGCGCTTGTTCTGGGCGGAACGGATTCGCGGCATTTCAGCGACATGGCGGATGCCGTGTATCGATTCTTGCCGCTCCGGTTTTTGCCTGGAGACGCGGCGCGCATTCACGGCACAAACGAACGCGTCTCGGTAAACAATGTGGCCGAGATGGTCCGTTTCTATTACGGACTCATCTCGGCCGCATCGCAGTCGTACTGAGGGCGTTATTCGCCGGAAGCTTGCTCCTCGGCCGCCTTCTTGAGTTGCTCGTTGGCCATGATCGCCACTTCGACGCGGCGATTGGCCTGCTTCCCGTAGGACGTGCTGTTGTCGGCGACCGGCTGCATTTCGCCGTAGCCGCTCGTGTTCATGCGCCCGTTTGATACCTGGTTCATGGCCAGGAAATGGGCGACGCTGGACGCCCGGCGCTCGGAAAGGGTCTGGTTGTAGTCGGTGGACCCATCCGAATCGGTATGACCCTCAATCAGGATGTTCGTGTCCTTGTACTTGTTCAGGATCGTCGAGAGCTTGGTGAGATTCGTTTGCGCAGCCGGCTGGACGTCGTACTTGTCGACTGCGAACAGGATGCCGGAATCAAAGGTGATCTTGATCCCTTCACCCACGCGCTCGATCTTGGCACCGGCCAGATCGCGACGCATCTCTTCGGCTTGCTTGTCCATGTAATGACCGATGTAGGCGCCCGCTGCGCCGCCTACCGCTGCGCCGATAATCGCGCCCACGGCGGTGTTACCCGCGGCATGGCCGATCACGCCGCCGACGGCTGCCCCGGTGGCCCCACCGATCACCGCGCCTTTTTCCGTCTTGCTCATCGAGGCACAGGCCAGGGGACCGAGGGCCAAAACCCCCACCAGGAGAACACACAAGAACTTGCGCATTGGTTAAACCTCCATGCGTTGAGATGACTAGTTATCGGCCCTTGTGGTGAAAATTAAATTATCACCCAGGGTGAGAGTCTGTCACCCAAGCCAAGGCCTTTTGGCAGCGCCATTTGAGCCATAGGGTCTGTAATAGATTACCAACCAATTGGGCAATCATGCCCACCCAGAGGCCCGGAATCGTCCCCAAAAAAATACCGGCCACAATCGTGATCCCGACCCCGATCAGGGCAATCCCCACCGCCTCCGAGATCCCCCGAGTTCTGTGTATCGCGACCAGGATGCCTTGATACCAGCTTTGAAACACTCCCAATCCCGGTAATGCAATGGCAATGACCAGACCCACTGCGCCTAAAGAGGCCAAGGAAGGCGGAAGCCCCGAGATATGGCGAAACCATACGTCGCCAAGCGGGGTGAGTGCCAAAAGGCTCAACAGCAATGTGAGCACCACGGTCAAGACGCGGGTGAAGGTCATGAGCGCCGCCTTCAATTCGGGCCGTTCGAACAAGGCGACGACCACTTCGTTGTAGGCCAGGGCGAGGCTTCGCAACACGAAAATGAGACCACTCAAGGCCGGGAGCGTGGCCAGGGACTCCAGCGCGCGCGGCATTCGCCCCATGCCCGCGGAGAGAATGGGCAACACCAATAGCGACATGAGCGGGGTGAGAGCCAGCGGTACGTAGAAATGAAAGAGCTTCCGCCAGCTCAAGGGCGGTTCCTCGGGGCGTCGTTCGGGCATTAGATGGCGCAAGACCGGTCGCACTGAAAAGGCGGCAAAAATCGCTTCGGCCACCACGCCCGCCGCGACCGCCGTCGCGCCGACGATGATTCCGGGAATGTCGCGGATCCAAAGCCCCGCGCCGAGCACGCAAAGATTCGCCAGGAGCCGGACCATCGTTCCGGCCCCCACCCACTTAGCGCGATGAAAGCGAATGAGCACGCCTTGCTGGAATCGGCGAAACGCGATCGAAGCCGTCCACGGCGTCATGATGAGAAGGCCAATGCGGGCCGGACCACGGATTTCGGGTGGCGAATGCAGGAGATGTCCCACGATGAAGTCGTAGAGCGGTGACAGCACGATGACCAGATGAAGAACCGTGAGCGACAAGGCGGCTCGGAACATGAACTGACGCAACCGGCGATAGGCGTCCCAGTCGCGGGAGAGCGCAGTAGACGCGGCCAGCAGCATGATGATGGGTGACTCAACGAGGAGCGCGAGCGGGAATACGATGCCGCCGTAGGCAGCAAGATGGATTTCGGGATCGGCTAGACGCGCGATGACCGCGCTCACCGCGGGCAGTTCGAGTCCCATCATGAGCCAGCTCGCCGCGAGGGGCCACCAGGTAGAGAACACAATGCGCATGGGATGCGGTCGGGTCGAGGCGGGTTCGATGATGGTGAGCGAGGAGTCGTTCATGGGAGCCGAGGACTATACGAGGCCTTCGTAAAAAGCAATATCGACAATCATTTGCTTATGGTAATGTCCTCGGTCCCTCGGTCTTCTGGTGGTCCTTCGGCTATGGCTCGCCGTCTCACCAACAACCGGCTTCCATCCGGAATTCTGAACCCATGTCAAAACGATTCTTCTATAGCTGCGTTTTAGGTGTAATTGTGTCTCTTGGGTTCTTTGTTCTCTCGGTTGGAGAGAGCCAGGCCCAGACCCAGGCCTTCCTGCCCTCGAGTCCGGAAAGTGCGCTCGCCGCCGCCATCGATTCCATACCGGGATCGCGGCTCAGCTTGGCGCAAGCGCTCGACCTAGCCATTCACAACGATACGGCGGTCAAGGAGGCGCAGGCGGCCGTGGTGGCGGCCGAGGGTGCGGTGCGGCGGGAGAAGGGAACCTTCGATCCCGAGCTGTTCGCCAACGTATTGCGATCGGGAGTGGATCAGCCCACCGCCTCACCGTTCTCGGGCGCGGATGTTCTCTCCCAGCAGTTCACGACGGCGTCGGGCGGCGCTCGCATGAAGCTGCGGTTCGGCACCGAGCTCTCCGCATCGATGAACACGATGCGCACTTCGACCAACTCAACCTTCGCGCTGCTCGATCCGGAGTTCAACACATTCGGGGCACTTAATTTGCGTCAGCCACTGTTGGCCGGCTTTGGTCCATCGTCGCGCGCCAGCTTGAGCTCGGCGGAGCGGGGATTGGCTTCGGCCCAGGCACGCTATCAAGACGTCGTGCTCGGCACGGAGTCACAAACTGAAGGCGCCTACTGGGATCTCTATGCGGCGGAGCGGGACGTAGCCGTGCAGACGGTAATCCGCGACCGCGCGCGCGCCTTCGTTACCGAAGCGGAAGCACGGGCTAGAGTCGGTCTGGTCGGGCCGCAGGCGGTGGCCAGTGCACGGGTGTTCCTGGCTCAGCAGGAGCTCACCTTTTTAGACAGTCAGGAGCTGCTCGACCGTGTGTCCGACCGGCTCGCCTCGTTGCTCGGCATTCGTCCCGAAGGGGGACTTCCGCGATATCGAGCGGTGGATGCTCCGCCTCATGACCATCCCTTGGTTCCTGTGGACGACCTCGTAGCTGCGGCGATCGATCGGAACCACAACCTGCAATCCCAACGTGAAGTCGTGAACCAGCTCCGCGCCCTGGCCAAGGGAGCGGCCTGGGATGCGTTGCCCACGCTCGACTTTCTAGGGTCCGTGGGCGGCAACGGTTTGTCCGGACATCCCCATGAAGTCGTATTCGGTCCCGATACCCTGACGACAGACATCTCGGGAGATTTCGGTGATACGTGGGACCAGGTCTGGGGCCGGGATTTCCCGACCTGGAGCGTGGGGCTCGAGCTCACGTTTCCCTTGGGGCGCCGCGAAGGCCGCGGCGAGCGGGATCGCTTGCGCGCCGAGGTCATGCGCGCCGAGCAAATCGAGAAAGCAAGCGAACACACACTGGAAGAGGACGTGCGAGCCGCGCATCGCCAGCTCGTGAACGCACAGGCTCGCCTGGCCGCGGCGCAAGATGGGGTGAACGCGGCCCTGGAGCAGGTTCGCGTCGGCAGCATTCAGTTTCGAAGCGGGAGCACCACGGCGTTCGAGCTGGTTCGTCTGGGAGAGGACGTGACCACGTCCCAGCAGAGTTTTTCAAGAGCATTGGTCACGTCGGCCAAGGCGGCCGCGCTGCTCAAGTATCTGACGTCCGGGTTCTATCCGGGCACGCCATGAGGTCTGGAGCGATGATGAGAGCTTCTGGGATCGCAGGGCGGCGAGTTGTCGTCGTCGTGTTGAGCATCATGCTAGCGAGCGCGGCGCTCACGGGTTGCAAGAAGAAAGGCGGTGGCCCCGGGGGCTTCTCCATGCCGCCCATGCCCGTGGAAACGGCGATGGTGAGCCGCCAGACGGTCTCGGAACGGTTCGAAACCGTCGGCACGCTCGAAGCAACCGAGTCCGTGACCCTCGTCTCAGAGATCCCGGGCATCATCCGAAAGCTGCCGTTCAAGGAAGGGGAGCACGTTGGCGAAGGTTCCCTCATCGCCCAGCTCGACGACGCGCAGCTGGTCGCCGAGCGCGACCGGGCGGCGGCGCTCAAGGCTCAAGCCCAGTCGAGCTACGACCGCGTGGCCGAAGTGGTGGAAGCCAAAGCCGGGTCGCAACAGGATCTCGACGATGCCAAGGCGGACCTGCAAGTCGCGGAAGCCGACCTCGCTTTGGTCGAAGCGCGTCTCGCAAAAACCAGAATTCGCGCCCCTTTTTCGGGTATCGTTGGCGTGCGCCGTGTCAGCCCCGGCGCTTTCATCAATCCCGGTGACCCCATCACCGTGCTGGCCAAGATCGAAAAAATGCGCCTGGTCTTCTACTCGCCCGAGCGGTATCTCTCCCGTTTGAAGCTCGGGTCTCCGGTGACGGCGACCACGACTGCCTATGCCGGTTACGACGTGACGGGACCGATCAGCGCCGTGGATCCGGTGCTCGATGAAACGACACGGTCGAGCCGCGTGGTCGCGCAGATTCCCAACCCCGAGGATCGGTTTCGCCCCGGCATGTCGGCGACGGTGTCCGCGGTGCTGAGCCAGCGCGAGGGGGCGCTCACCATTCCCAGCGAAGCCGTGTTCATGGAAGGCAATCAGGCGTTCGTGTTCGTGGTGAAACCGGACAGCATGGTGACGAAACAAACCGTCACTCTGGGAACGCGACTTCCGGCCGTGGTCGAGGTGCTGGAGGGCCTGACTGAAAACCAGGTCATCGTCCGAGCCGGCCATCAAAAGCTTTTCGAAGGGGCCAAGGTCATGCCCATTCCGAGCGGCTCCGCAGGTCCTGGCGGTGCCGGTGGAGCCCCAGCGGAGCCGAACCAGGGCGCCTCGCCTGATTCCTCGGGCAAGAGCTGGCCCAATGCGGTGGTCGATTCCTCGAAGGGGAATCCCGCCAAAGGGAGCACGCAATGAAGCTCTCTGAAGTTTCGATTCAGCGTCCCGTATTCGCCACCGTTTTGTCGCTGGCCATCTTGTTGCTCGGCGTCATCGGGTTATCGCGTCTTCCGGTCCGGGAATACCCCGACATCGATCCGCCGATCGTTTCCATCACCACCTTCTATCGTGGCGCGAGCCCGAGCGTGGTGGAAACCGAGATCACGAACATCCTGGAAGAGCAGCTCGCCACGCTGGCCGGGGTGAAGACCCTCACCTCCTCGAGCGTCGAGCAGGGCTCGGTGATCACGGTGGAGTTCGAGCTCGAGCGCCCGGTGGACGAAGCGGCCAACGAAGTCCGCGACAAGGTATCGCGCGTGCGTGGGGAGCTGCCTCGGGAAGCCGACGATCCCATCGTGAGCAAGGTGGACGCCAACGCGCAGCCCATCATCTGGCTCGCCCTCACCAGCAAGACTCATTCGCTTTTGGAGCTGTCGGACGTTGCCGACCGCGTGCTCAAGGAACGGTTGCAGCGCTTGCCCGGCGTGGGGGCCGTGTTCATTGGCGCGGAACGGCGCTATGCGATGCGTGTGTGGCTGGATCCGTTGAAACTGACCTCACACCGCCTTACCCCTCACGACGTGGAAGCCGCGATCGGCACCGAAAACGTCGAAGTTCCCGGCGGCCGGGTGGAGGGCACCGAGCGCGAGTTTGCCGTTCGCACGCGCGGAGAACTCAATACGCCCGAGGAGTTCGCAAGCATCATCGTCCAGCGCACTCCTGATGGCGAGGTGCGGCTGGGGGACGTGGCTGAAGTGACGCTGGGAGCGGAAGACGAGCGCACCGCGGCACGCTACAACGGCCAGCCCGCCATCGGTCTGGGGATCGTCAAGCAATCGAAGGCGAGCACGCTCGACGTAGGCCGCGACGTACGAAAGGCCCTCCCCGAACTGGCGGGGATCCTGCCGCCCGGCATGACCATGGATGTCGCCTTCGATTCGTCGACGTTCATTCAGGACTCGGTGGACGAAGTCAAGCAGACCATTCTCATCGCGATCATTCTCGTGGTCCTGGTCGTGCTGATGTTCTTGAAGAGTCCGCGCGCCACGCTCATTCCCGTGGTTGCCATCCCGATTTCGATCGTGGGCGCCTTCGTATTCGCATTCTTTTTGGGGTACACGATCAACATCCTTACGTTGCTAGCGCTCGTGCTGGCGATCGGAATCGTCGTCGATGACGCCATCGTCATGCTCGAGAACATCGTGCGCCACCTGGAAATGGGGAAGTCACGTTTACAGGCGGCCCAGGACGGCGCTAAGGAAATCGGGTTTGCGGTTCTGGCGACCACCATCGCCCTGATCGCGGTGTTCATCCCGGTATCGTTTTTGACCGGAACCGTGGGCCGTCTCTTCCGCGAGTTCGGGATCATGGTCGCGGTCTCGGTGGCCATTTCAGGGTTCGTGGCCCTCACCCTTTCCCCCATGCTCTGCTCGAAGATCCTCCGCCCCATTCATGGCGGAAAGAGCCGGGCCGGGCGTGCGTTCGACGCGTTTTTCAACGGCGTGGACAACACGTACGAACGCGTGTTGAACGGGTCGCTGCGCCATCGTGGGCTGACGTTAGGGATTGCGCTGGCGCTTCTGATCGGTTCGGTTTTCCTCTTCCGGATCATGCCGCGGGAGCTCGTGCCGGTAGAGGATCGCGGGATCGCATTCGGCATCGTGATTGCGCCCGAGGGCTCCACGCTCCAGTACACCGACAGCTACGTTCGGCAGATCGAACAAATCCTTCTTCCCCTACCCGAGCGGCGCGCGCTCTTTACCGCCACCGGCTTGGGTTTCAATGGGCCCGGCCGCGTCACCAATGCCTTCGTGTTCTTGAACCTGAAGCCTCACGGCGAGCGCAAGAAATCCCAGCAACAGATCGTGCAGGAACTCTTCCCCCAGCTTCTGGGGATTCCCGGCGTGCTGGCTTTCGTCATCAATCCGCCCAGCCTGGGGGGACGGTTCTCCTCGAGCCCGGTGGAGTACGTGCTCGAGGCGGACAGCTACGACGAGCTGGCCCGGGCCACCGGCATCATGATGCAGAAGGCGTCACAGCTGGGATATCTGATCAATCTGGATAGCGACCTACGGCTCAACAAGCCCGAGCTCGACATTTCGATCGACCGCGATCGCGCATCCGCGTTGGGAGTTTCGGTCAGCGATATCGGAACCACGCTCGAGACGCTTCTCGGCGGCCGCGTGGTGAGTCAGTTCAAGAGGGGGACGAAGCAGTACGACGTGATTGCTCAGGTGAAGCCCTCCGGCCGCGCCACGCCGGACATCATTTCCCAGCTCTATGTGCGCGGCACGGGAGGGCTGGTACAGCTCGCCAACGTGCTCAAGGTGGAAGAAACGGTGGCGCCCAAGGAGCTCAACCATCACAACCGAGTGCGCGCGGCCACGATCAGCGCGAACCTGGCTCCGGGAGTGGACCTTGCCACGGCGCTCGACGACCTGGACCGCATCTCCAAACAGGACCTCCCCGCCGGGGTGAAGCGCGAGCTGGCCGGCCAGTCGCTGGAGTTTCGCTCCTCCAGCTCCAAGCTTTACTTCCTGTTCTTGTTCGCCGTCGTGTTCATTTATCTCGTGCTCGCGGCGCAGTTCGAGAGCTTCATTCATCCGATTACGATCTTGCTCACCGTGCCGTTGGCCGTAGTCGGGGCGGTGATCTCGCTCTTCGTGCTGAAGCAGAGCCTCAACATCTTTTCCCAGATCGGGCTCATCATGCTGGTGGGGCTGGTGACTAAGAATGCGATTCTGATTGTCGAGTACTCGAACCAGCTCCGAAAACGAGGGCGATCCTTGCATAATGCCGTGGTCGAGGCGTCCCGAATCCGCTTGCGTCCCATTCTCATGACGTCGTTCGCCACGATCTTCGGGATCCTGCCCATCGCGATCGGGATCGGGGAAGGCGCCGAGTCACGGCGCCCCCTCGGCATTGCCGTGGTCGGCGGCCTGCTCTTCTCGACCTTCCTGACCCTGGTCGTGGTTCCGGTCGTATACACGCTCTTGGGCAAGTATGCGCACGTAGAGGCGGAAGAGGTCCCCGAGGAAGAGCTGGAAGAAGAGGCCCTCCCCGCCCGCATTCACGCGATACCGGATTAGCGGATGATCACGAAGCGTCCCCGGCAAAGCTCCTTTCCACTCTCGACCACGTAGATATAGATTCCGCTGACCACGTTCTGTCCGTTCCGGCTAATCAAGTTCCAGAAGTACGTGCCGTTGCCTTGCGATCCGTCGTGCTCTGCTTCCTCGACCAGATCACCGGACAAGGTGAAGATACGGATCTTGGAGTTGCCTTCCGGGAGATTTCGAAAGGCGATCTTGGTTCCCGTGGGGTCCCTCTCGCTGGGAATGAGATCCCAGTCCGCGGCCCCGCGATAGGGGTTAGGCACGACCGTCACTTGGTCGCATCCCTCGGCCGTGTCCCAGCGTGGGACAATGCCCTCCTTCTCGATTGCGTGAGGAAGTCCGGCGAGCTCGATGTCTTCGAATTCTCCGGTGATCGAGTTCTTGACCGTCGCGATTCCGAAAGCCACCACCGAGTAGAAATACAGCTTTCCGTTGATGAGGCCGCTCGTGTCCTCATATCGGTAGCGGCCGACCGGATAAATCGGCGATCCGTCCTTCAGATAGCCGATTGCCCGGACGTCTCGCACCAGGGCTCCTCCGTCGGAGACCGGCACATCCAAGCAGATGGCGCCTTCCGACCCCGCGGTCTCGCAGTCGATGCGGAATTCGGCCAGCTTCATCCAATCTTCGGCGATGGGCCCAATCGCTCCTTCGGGGCGCTGCCAGTTGTCTGCTCGCCAGACGCGGTAGCCACGGAAGAGCCTGATCCCCGTGAGGGGATCTACCGCCAGCTCGGAGGCGTTGTCCCATTCGACGATGATCTTGCGATTCCCGGCCGGATCCTGACCGACCCGAGCGCTTGGGTCGGTGTTGGAATGGGGAGGAGGGGGAGCGGTTGTCCCTACCCAATGCACCAGGCTCTCTCCACCCTCCACGCCGGTGCAGGGATCGCAATCCGCATCGACGTACCGAGCGTCCTTGGTGTCGCAAGGAGGCGTGTATTTGATCTGAATGGTTGTGTTGAGCGTGTCGCAAGGATCGTCCCAAATGATCTCGGACCCTTGCTCCAGGATCTGCAAGCACCGTTCCTTGCCGTCCACGCCCGTATCAGGATTGCTGTCCAGATCCAGAAAGAATCCGTTATAGACGCGCTGCGCGCTAACGGCATTGGCGCGAAACCCGGCCTGCCCGTCGCCGATCACGTACGCGGTTTGGAATTGGAGCGATTCTCCCGGATTGAGGCTGGCGAAGGGTCCGGCCGCGATCACGTACCGATAGTCATCCGGTTTCGTGGCAGCGCGAGAGGGTTTGGTTCCGGCGGATAAAAGCGCGTATCGCTCGTCGTCGTTCTGGGGATCGGATTGCTGTCCCGACGCGCTGAACCAGGCCACCGTATATAAGCCCACGCGCTGGGGAGCGCGAAGACCTGTGTCGTCGGTGGTGTGACCCAGGAAAAGGCTGCCGAACACTCCAGACACATCCCCGCCATGCACCGCTGCTCCATCGTCTTTGACATCCCACATGTACACCGTATCCATGCCGAGGCTGATCTGCTGGCAGCCTCCCGGCTTATTCCGGTCGACGATGGTCGTGTCGATATGGCTCCACGCGACCAGGTCATCGGTCCAGTATTCGTCCGCACTCTTGGGTCCGGCATCGGAATCCGAGAAGAACCCCAAATAGATGTCCCGCAACCGTTGCTCTCCCCGGTTCACCAGTCCGAAATCGATCCCCACGAACTCGTTGAGGCCCGAGGTGGACCACTGGAAGGAGCGCTGCTTGACCAAGAGGCCGAGCGGATAATGATCCGGGTTCCCCTGAACCGCTTCCGCGGTGTCGTCCTTGTACATGCATGAGAACATCTGCTGGCCGATCGCTTCGAAGTCCTCATCGATCAGCCCGTCACCATCGTCATCGAGGCCGTTCTGGAAGTCCTCGTCAATTTCGCCGTCGTGGTCATCGTTCGCCGCTGCTTTCCCCAAAAGACCAATTCGCACCCCGGCAGGTTGGCCTTCGTAAGATTCATAAATGGTCCAGGTGGAGGCGCGTTCGGGCAGGAATTCGAGACTGCCACCGTAGGTCTGGGTCACATGAGGCTCGGAATCCGAACCGATGGCGCCAATCCATAAACCGGACTGATATAGGTATTCGCCCCCGCGCCAGCCGGCGCCGATTTCCACGCCGGAAACGCTGCCGAAGTAACCGACGTTGCTCACCCGCAACGTCAAGAGTCCTACGTTGTGATTGAAGATGTAAGGTTCACGGTTGGCGAACAACCCCGCCGGCAAGTGATCGCGTTGGATGTCTTGTCCTGCCGGTGGGCGCGCCGATGCAGAACGGGCAAGCATGAAAAGCGTGGTGAAGAGGAGGGGGCCGGCGAGGGGCCCAAAAGAGACGCGAGCGCTCGGCGTCATTGACGACTCCTTTCTCTGGTGGGATTGATCCCACGGGTCCCATGAGGGGGAGACCAGAGAGAAGTGAGTCCGGCTGCACTGTAGTCCCTAAAGCGAACATTGTCTAGGAAACATTAATTCACTCAAATAGCTGTTCATTTTCCACCGGAGAGGGTATGAATGCTTTCGCCGCGGATCACAGGCCTTTTTATTGGCACGGGGACTTGAATCGATCCAGGGGGGATTCAATGGCACGGGCTTGGCTGCTAACTGCTGTTCTTTTTTCCGTTCTTCTTACCGCATGGGGACCGTCTCCTGCCTCGTCGCAGGTGATGGATACCACGCTCTGGGTGGCCGACAACGACGTTTTGGCCGTCGCTCGGAGTGGCAACACGATTTACATCGGGGGAGATTTTACGCAGCTCGGCCCCGTCACCGGAGGATGGGTCCCCGTAAGTACGACGACTGGGGCAGCCCTGTGGCCGTTTCCAAAGGTTGCCGGACAGGTGCACACCGCAGTATCGGACGGCGCGGGGGGATGGTTCGTGGGAGGCCCATTCAGCGCCATTGGAGGGGTGCCTCGGTCGAGACTGGCTCACATTCTCTCCAATGGCACCCTCTCTTCCTGGAATCCTGGCGCCAACGATCAGGTGGAAGGTCTGGTGCTGAACGGAAGCACGCTATACGTGTGCGGCACTTTCAGCATCATCAACGGAACAACCCGACGAGGCATCGCCGCGCTGGATTCCGGGACGGGGGCGGTTTTGGGTTGGGATCCCAACCCGAACGGGGATTTCCCGACCATGGTCCTAGACATGGCGTTAAGCGGCAGCGTGATGTACGTGGCCGGACACTTCACCACGATCGGTGGGCAATCGCGTTTTCGGTTGGCCGCACTCAATGTGAGCGATGGCTTGGCCACCGGGTGGAACCCGAACCCGAACAACTACGTCGATGTCATACGCGTCGTGGGCAGCACGATTTACCTCGGCGGCTCTTTCACCACCATCGGCGGTCAGGCCCGCAATCGTCTGGCCGCGCTCGACGCCGGGGGCGTCGTGTCCGCCTTGAATCCGAATGTGAATGGCGGGGTCTCCGATCTTCTGGTGAATGGAACCACGTTGTATTTATGCGGCAGTTTCACCAGCGTAGGCGGGCAGACCCGCAATCGTCTGGCCGCGTACGATCTGTCCGGCGGCGGATCCTTGCTCCCCTGGAATCCGAATGCCGACGGATCCGTGCAGACCGTGGCGCTGAGCGGGAGCACGATCTATGCGGGGGGCACCTACACCAGCATGGGAGGGCAACCGCGAAACTATCTCGCCGCCCTCGATGCCGGCGGCACCGGAACGGTGGCCGCTTGGAACCCTAACCCCAACAGCTATGTCTACTCGCTGGTCGTGAGCGGAACCACCCTGTACGCCGGCGGGAACTTGAGCGGGATGGGAGGGCAGACGCGGAATCATCTCGCCGCGCTCGACGCGGTAACCGGGCACTTGACTCCTTGGAACCCGAATGTGAACGGCACCGTGCGAGCGCTGACGCTCGCCAACGGGTACGTATATGCGGGCGGGGACTTCACCATGGCGGACGGGCATGGACAAAACCATCTCGCCCGCATCGATGCCGCGACCGGCGCCGTGCCGTTCGGAGGACCGCAAGCAGACTTCGATGTCCATGCTATTTGCCAAAGCGGCGACCGAATCTACGTGGGAGGTTTCGTTGATATCACGGAGCTCGACGCCGCCACCGGCAACCCAACCGGCTGGGAAAAGTCTGTCCAAGGGACCGTTTATGCCATGGCCAAGAGCGGAAACACCCTATACGTGGGCGGACCGATCTTCAAGATCGGCACAACGACGGTCGGGTACATCGCCGCCATCGATGTTCCGACCTCGACGCTGTTGAACTGGCATCCAGGACCCGATGATGTGGTCCACGCTATTCTCGTGGACGGAAACACGGCCTTTATCGGCGGCGAGTTCTTGAACGTGGGGGGGGAGTTTCGATACGGCATCGCCGCGGTGAATGCCGGGACCGGCGCGCTATTGCCTTGGGATCCCCAAGGTAATGGGTCGGTCATGGTCCTGGTCAAAGGCTCGGACGGCATCTACGTGGGCGGAAACTTTGGGGAGATCGGCGGGCTCTTCACCCAGGGCCTCGCCAAACTGGATCCGACGACCGGTGTTGCCTCGGGCCTTACTGTTTCCAGCGGCAGCTTTGTCTTCGTGGAAAGCCTGGACATCACCGGTGGCGCGATCTATGCCGGGGGGTTCTTCCAAATCGTCAACGATCAACCCCAGGGCCACATCATGAGGTTCGTGCCCACGATCACCGCCGTCTCTCCAGAGACACCGCGGCCCTCTCTGGTCTTATCCCCCGTCTTTCCAAACCCCGTGCGATCGCAGGCCCGGATCGCCTTCACCGTACCCACCTCCGGGCCCGTCACCCTGACGATTCTGGACGTGGCGGGCCGCCGGATCGCAACGCTCTTGGACGAAGCGATAACCCCGGCCGGCCGGCACGAGGTCCGTTTCGAAGGGAAGGGCCTTGCCCCAGGGTGCTATTTCATTCGGCTCGCGACCGTCGAGGCGGACGTCACCGAAAAAATGCTCCTCCTCAAATAATCGCCCGTCCGGGAAGGGCCGCGTTACTGGCCCTACCCGCTTGACCGTTAATATTACGAAATCGTATAATTCGATATCGTACTAAATAGAGGAGGCCCCGTGCCGCTTCAGATTCTTTCCCCGCTCCACAAAGCCCGCCGGCAGATCGACGTGCACCTCTCCGCCCAGATCGCGCCCCTCGGCCTGAACGGGGTAGAAGCTCATCTTTTGTCCTACCTGGTCGCCTACGGCCCCTGTCCGGTCGGGGAGCTCTTGCGGGTCTTCGGACATCGCCCGTCCACTCTCACCAGCATGCTGGATCGTCTGGAATCGGCGGGTCTGGCCGGACGGGCCCTCGATCCCGATGACCGCCGGTCCTTTCGAGTATCCGTCACGCCGGCCGGCCGCAAGACAGGACAACAGGTCACCCGCATGGTCAAGCGATTCGAAACCAGCGTGCTGAGCGGCGTCACGGCCGGGGAGCTGGCCGGCTTTCGATCCCTCATGCAAGCCATTCAGGATGTCACGCAAGTTACGCTTCGAAGCGAAGGAGAGTCCAATGAACTCAAATCTTCTTCTCAATCAATTTCAAGCCAGTCACAGCGTCCTACGCAGGAATCTGGAAGGCATTCGCCACGAAGAAAGTCTCCAAGCTCCAAAGGACGGAGTTAACAGCCTCAACTGGGTGCTGGGACACCTCGTCTCCACCCGGAACCTCGTATTGGATCTCTTGGATCAACCCCCGGTGGTCGCACCGGAGCAGGCGGTGGCTTATCGCGGCGATGGCGGAGACCCGTCTCGTTTCCTGCCGCTCGAGGATCTGAAGGTCGCACTGGAGCGCTCCCAAGAGGCCATCAATTCGGGTTTCCAGAAACTATCCTCGGATTCCATGAAGGCGCCGGCATATGGCACTACGGTCGGAGAGTTGCTGGCCGTGCTCGCGTTTCACGAGAGCTATCACGGTGGGCAGATCGGCATCATCCGCCGGTCGCTGGGGCACGCGGGCGTGATCAAGCCGCCCAAGCTCCCCCCGCGGAACGGCTAGGCCGCTTCGCGGCGGGCGATCTGGTTTTCGAACTGGCTCCGGTCCACCGCGTGCTCATAGGCCTCATCGGCCGAGATGACTTCCTTGCGGACCAGATCCTTGAGCACCGCGTCCATGCTTTGCATGCCAAGCTTGCCTCCGGCCTGGATCACCGAGGCGAGCTTGTGCGTGGTTCCGGAACGAATCATGGACGCGGCGGCGTGCGTGTTCAGCATCACCTCAGCGACCAGAACCCGCCCCGAACCCTCGACGTTTCGTACGAGCTGCTGGGACACGATCATGCGGAGGCTATCGGCGAGCATGGAGCGAATCTGCTCCTGGCGACGGGCGGGGAACACGTTCACGATGCGGTCCACCGTGCGTGACGCGCCGTTGGTGTGCAGCGTACCGAGCACCTGGATGCCGGTCTCGGCCGCGGTCAGCGCCAGCGCAATGCTCTCCAGGTCCCGCAATTCCCCGAGCATGATCACGTCCGGATCCTCGCGGGTCGCGTTCTTGAGCGCCTCGGAGAAGCTGGGCGAGTGCATCCCCACTTCCCGCTGCGTCACCACGCACTTCTTGAAGTTGTGGAGGTACTCCACTGGATCCTCGACGGTCACGATATGGCCCCGGCGCGTCGTGTTGATGTAATCCACGATGCCGGCCAGCGTGGTCGTCTTCCCTGACCCGGTGGGACCGGTGACGAGGGTGAGCCCTTTGGGCTGAGCCACCGTCATCTTTACCGAGGCGGGTAATCCCAGCTCGTCCAAGCTCGGGATCTTGCTCGAAATCACGCGGAAGGCGGCGGCAAGGCCTCGGCGATGCCGGCAGATATTGGCCCGGAAACGCCCCACGTTCGGCACGTCGTACGCGAAGCCGACCGACAGGTGCTTGTCCAGCTTATCGCGCACTTCGGGTTCCAGGAACTCGTCGAGGATGCGCTCCATGTCACCTTCCGACAAATCGCGGAAGCGGACCTTGTGCAACACCCCGTGAATGCGAATACGCGGAGGCTCGCCGGACACCATGTGCAAATCCGACCCGCCTTGGTTGACCGCCAGCTCGAGAAAGGAGTGGATGCGCGTCATGGCATGAATCTCAAGCGGCGTTCGCGGTCGGTGAGACGGGTCCGGGGTTGTTCCAGGTCAAAAGCTCCGGTTTGGTGACAAAGGGGGCAAACTCCCGTTTATCCACCGCCTTCAAATAGGCCTCATCCGGATCGATGTCGCCCGACCGCACCAGAGTCAACAGCGATTGATCCATGAGCTGCATGCCGATGCGGCGGTTGGTGGCCACCACTCCGGGAATCTGGAACGTCTTGCCTTCGCGGATGAGCTGCGCCACCGCGCTGGTCACGATCAGGATCTCCATGACCGCGCGGCGGCCGCGTCCATCGGCGGCCCGCACCAGCTCCTGCGACAGCACGCACTTCAGGTTCTCGGCGAGGGTGTGGCGGATCTGCGCCTGCGCCTCGGTCGGGAAGGCATCCACGATGCGATGAATGGTCGAATAGGCCCCGCGCGTATGGAGCGTTCCCAGCACGAGATGCCCGGTCTCGCACGCTTCGATGGCCAGGGAGATGGTCTCGAAGTCACGGAGCTCACCGACCAGGATCACATCGGGATCCTGCCGGAGCGCCGAACGCAGTCCGTCGCTGAACGCATGCAGGTGGGCGCCGATCTCCCGCTGGATGACGAGAGACTTCTGGCTGTGGTGCACGAACTCGATCGGATCCTCCAGCGTAATGATGTTGAGGTTCTGGTTCCGATTGATCTCGTCCAGGAGGGCGGCCAAGGTGGTGGATTTGCCCGTTCCCGCCGCGCCGGTCACGAGCACTAGACCCGAATTGAGGGTCGTGAATCTCGAGATCACCGGCGGTAACCCAAGCGTGGTCAAGGTCGGCACGCGATCGGGAATGACGCGGCAGACGGCGGACAAGCCCCGGTGTTGCTTGCAGGCGTTCACCCGGAACCGCCCCACATCCATCGCCGAGTAGGAAAAGTCGACCGAGCCGGTTTCATCCAGCTTGGCGAGATGAAACGGATCGAGTACTTCCCGCACGATCGCGGTGATCTCGTCCGAGGTCAGCTCCCGGTACTTGAGCGGGGTCAGCTCGCCGTCGAGCCGCACCAAAGGAGGAAGCCCGACCGTGAAATGGATATCCGAGCATCCTTGCTCGTGCCCGAGCTTGAGAAAGGCATCGATGCGCGGCATGAGCTATGCGGCTTCGGCCAATCCCGACCGAATCGTCTCCAGGGCCTGCCAGAATTCCTGAGCGGTTTGGGGACGCCCGCCCGGCTCTTTGCACATGGCCCTCTCCACCAGCTGGTAGACCGACTCGGGAAGATTGGGAGCCGCATCCTTCAAGGAGGGGATTTCAGCCTCGAGATGCTGGAACAGCACCTTGACCGGGGTTTCTCCGGAAAACGGTTTCTTGGCGGAGAACGCCTCGAACATCAAGATGCCGAGCGAGTAGAGATCGGCCCGGTGGTCCACCTCGCCTCCCGAAATCTGCTCGGGAGACATGTACTCCGGCGTGCCGATCAAGAGCCCGCTCTTGGTGAGACGGGTGCCGATCTGCTGCTCCATCGAGGCGAGGCCGAAGTCCACGATCTTCACCGTGTCGTCCTTGCCGACCAGAATGTTGGCAGGCTTCACGTCGCGGTGCACGATGCCGCCGGAGTGGGCCGCCATCAAGCCTTCACAAACCTGGGACAGGATGCGCAGACCGCGCGAGAGCTCGAGTGCGCCTTCGGAACGGATGATCTTGCCCAGGTCGCGGCTGGGGAAGTACTCCATCGACACCGCGCGCGCGCCGCCCAGATCCAGGAAATCGAACAAGCGGATCACGTTTCGATGCGTGATCCCCCGGGTGACTTTGAGCTCCTGCACGAACCGGGCAAGCGCAATTTCATCCATGGAAAGCTGCGGGTTCAGGATCTTGAATATGATCTCTTCCTGGATGGCGGAGTCGTAGATCAAATAGATGGCGCCGAAGCCGCCCTTGCCGATTTGCCGCACGATGCGATAGCGACCCAGAAGCTGTGTGTCCCGCTCGAGCTTGAGGAAGTTCACTCCCTCGGCCGGTTTGGGCGTCTTGCCGGTGGGGGAGATCGTGCTTTCTGCGGGGACCGGGGTGGCCGGAACCGGGGGTTCCGGCCGGCGGTAATCCGAGGGCGTGGACATCCGCTCTTGTTCCGGCCCCAAGCCGCGCTGGTCCCGCACTTCCAGGGGAATGCCGGTGGTTCGCGACGCCTGGGGCATGACGTTGGTGAGCACCTGGCTCACTAACGCGCGAGCCTCGGGCGGGAGCACGCGGCGAGAGAAGGCGAGTAATGAGTTTATCGCCTCGCGCCGGATTTCCGTGTTTTCGGAATGAACGAGGCGAGTGAGCGGTTCGATTGCCCGCACGTCACCCAGGATGCCGAGGGCACGAACGCAATGCGGCGCGGCGGTGGCATCCGCGCGCAGCAGATCCAGCATGGGATCTACGGCGCGAGTATCTCCGGTCTTGGCCAGCGCGTCGATCGCCCGCTCCCGCACCCACCAGTCGTTGTCGCTCAACGCGACGATAAGATGCTCGACCGCCTTGGCGGATGGGACCGCATTCAAGATCTCGATGCCATAGCGGCGCAGAAAATCGTCAGGATCGTGCAGGAGACCGATCACGCCTTCGACGACCTTTTCGCCGCCCAAAGAGCCCAAAGCATCGGCCGCCCGCACCCGCACCCACCAGTCCTCGTCGCGGAGCGCGCGCACGAGATCGTAAATAGCCTCGTTGTTGGCGACTTGGTTCAGAACCTCCACCGCGGCCCGTCGTGCGTACTCCGACTCGTCCTTGAGCACGTTCAACAAGTGCGGCACGGCGCGGGCGTCCCCGAGCTCCACCAGCGCATCGATGGCCGCGGTTTGCACCTTCAAGTCGTCGTCGCGGAGCCGGTCAGCCAATGCCGGGATGCACACCGGATCCCGCAGCTTGTGCAGTGATTCCACGGCCTGGAGGCGCACGCCCTTTTGCGAGTCCTTGGCCAGCCGCATGAGACTCTTCTTGGCATTGGCCTCATTGAAATCGCCCAAAAGACGCGCCACCGCTTGCCGGACCCACCAATCCTCGTGAGAAACGAGATCGATGAGATCATCCACCGTGTCCGTGTCCGCGACTTTTTCGAGAAGCCGGAACACGACCGCGCGAGCATCCTTCGATACTTCGGGGACGAGCAGGATGAGCCGGCGGGCGGGAATGGTGTCCACCCGAGCCCACAAGACACCTTCTATGACCGATTTGTGGAAACTCGGATCGGAGAGGAGCGCGACCAGACGGCTGGCGTCGTAGTTACCGTTCTTGGACAACACCTGGCCCACCCCCGAAACGATGGCGGGGTTGGGGGACCGCAGTGCCTCCAGGTAATGACCGAGCGACGCTTCGTTCAAGAGCCGGTCCAAGACTTCCATGGCGTGGCTGCGTGCCTCGCCATGACTCAAGCATTCGAAGACGGAATCGAGGGCGGGGATGCCCATGTTCACGAGCTCGTCCTTGGCCGCGCGCAGCGTGCCCTCATCCTGGTCGACGGCCTTGAGCTTCTGCACTTGCCGGCCCGTCTTCAGTTGATGCAGCAGTTTCGCTGGAGTCGTGCGCATGGGGTTTCTAGAAGAAACGGACCCACGGCATGCGTTCGGCGAGCACCGTACCGAGAAGGTACATGAGTATGGCGACGGTGATGACGAACGGCAACGAAATCGACATCCGGACCGACGGCAGCTCGAGCGGTTCGGGCTGGGGGAGAGCAGGTGCTTCCGGCTCGCTCTGCTGCACCTGATGCATCATCTCTTCCAGCTCGTCGGTGGATAAGACCGTCGTGCCTTCGAAGGCTTGATGGTGCAGCCTTCCGGAGGTGGAAAGGGTTCGGCGGTCTTCCTCGTAGTTCACCCACAGCGAGAACTTCGCGACTCGAACCACGTCGTTGTTCATCAAGTATTCGCGCTTGATCGGCTGATCGTTGAGGAAGGTCCCGTTTGCGCTGCCCAGATCCTCGACCGCGTAAAAGCCGCGGGAGGTCATCTCGAGCTTCAAGTGATCCCGGGACACGCCGGGATTGTCCAGAAAGATGTCGGCTTCCGGATTGCGTCCGACCGTGATCACCTCCTTGTTGAAGGTGAAACTCTTGATCGGTCGTCCTTTGAGCGATAAGCGGATTTTGAGCAACCGTTTACCGGACATGGGTCCACCTCGCTGAATCCGAACGCTCCGCACCGTCCCGGGGCGTTTTCGTTACCCGGAATGAGGCCGCTCCGTTATCGGCCCCTAATAAGAGGGGAGTTAGACCAAAGTCGGCAGGCGCCTCCCCCCCTTACCGGAGCGGTGGGGAGCCATGCCCTCCCAGTCCGATTCCTGATCATCGACACTCCAGAAACCTGGGCGAGTGTCGAAAATAGATGGAACACCCCGGGTGTCGAACCTTGTGGGGAAGGAATGCCCATGAAGAACACGACCACTCATCTTGTTGTCGTTGGGGCCGTGCTCGCCGGCGCTCTCATTGCCCTGGCGTTCACGAGCCACGATATGGGAGGGGTCGACCGCTTCTTTAACGAGCCCGGCACCCTGTGTGTGTGGATCGCACTTTTGACCCTGGCCGCACTGGCGCCCCTCCCGCTTCCCTCGGGGCGCGGCAACGTGCTTTTGGCACCCGCTTTCGAGTTCGGGGCCATTATGGTTTTCGGCGTCGCCCCCGCCTGCTGGATGAGCGTGTTCTCGCGGCTCATCACGTGCACGCAATCACGCTGGACGCCGCTTCCGAAATGTCTTTTCCGGTTGGGGCAAGGGGTGCTGGCGGTAGGCGTGGCCGGCATCATGTATCGCTCCATGGGTGGCTATGTGGGAGCGGGTCTACTCCAAACCCACGCCCAGGGGACGGCCATCTTGACCGCGAGCACGGCCTACGTGGGCCTCACCGCGACGCTGCAAAGCCTCGCCCAGCTGGGAACGCCCTGGAGCGGGGAACGCGCGGAAGCTCGAGCCTCTCGTGTCTTGCGCGCCGTGTTCCATGTCGTATTGGGAACCGTGGTCGCCTTGACGACGGTCACCCTTGGATCCTCGGGCGCCGGCTTGTTCCTCTTTGCCCTCTTGGCGGTGGCCTATGCCACGCATCTGCGTCATCGGGCCGAATCCTCCCACCTCGCCGCCATGCGATCCCTCATGGCCATCGTCGATGCGTCGGATCCTTACACGCGCGGGCACTCCTATCGCATTTCAAAGATGTGCGTGAAGGTGGCCAGCCGGATGGGGTTTTCTGAAGCGCGCGTGCGCGAGCTGGAATACGCGGCCCTCCTTCATGACATTGGCAGAAGCGCGATTCAGCGCGAGCTCTTGGGTAAATCTGGATTGCTCTCCCTCGAGGAGCAAGGCGCGGTGCGTCACCATCCCCGCATCGGCGCGGACTGGATCCAGCGCTCGGGATTTTTTGGCGGCGCGGCGGACATCGTCCTCTGCCATCACGAACAACCGGATGGCAAGGGCTATCCGCGCGGCCTCAAACGGGACGAGATTCCTCCGGGCAGCCGGATCATCATGGTCGTGGCCGCCTTCGATGCCATGACCTCCGACCGTCCCTACCGCAAGGGCCTCTCCCCCGAAGAAGCATTCGAGGAGATGCTGGCCCACAGCGGTACGCAATTCTTCTCCGACATCGTCGAGATCCTGATCGAGTTATACTCCAAGGGCGTGCTGTTCGATGAGTTCGAGGATCAAGAGCTCGAGCACTATCGAGACGGCCAGTGGAATTCCCGCGCCGTCGAACGCTATCTTTCCCGGACGATGCCCGTACCGCAAAAGCGGGGGGTAGTGACCAAGACGACGGACGAGCATGACATTCCAATCATTGAGTTCCCGCTTTCCGAGGAGAATCAACAGGATATGCAGCAATACCGGCTAAACGCCGACGGGATGCGGCTCGAGGTGGCTTCGGCGAGCGATCTGGGTTGTCAGCGCAGCAATAACGAGGACAGCTTCGGCGTGTTCGAACAGGGCGCCGATGGCGGCGTGCTGCTGGTGCTGGCCGACGGCATGGGCGGCGCGGCGGCAGGCGAGGTGGCGAGCCGCATGGCTGTGGAGACGCTCCGGGGCCGCTTTTTCGACGAGCTGGCCGCCAGTACCGCCTCCCAAGCCCTGCGCAAATCCATGGACGCGGCCAATGCGGCCATTTTCGCCAGCGCTTCCGGAAACTCGGATTTGAAGGGCATGGGGACCACGTGCACCGCGGCATCGGTCATTGGCGATCACTTGCATATCGGACACGTGGGCGATAGCCGGGCGTATCTGGTTGCCGATGACGACATCCGTGTTTTGACGCGCGATCACACGCTGGCCGCGGAGCTGTCGGGTATGGGCGGGCGGGAGGGGGCTCCGGAGGGCGCCCGAAACGTATTGACGCGGTGTCTGGGAAATCAGTCCGAAGTGCAGGTCGAAGTGTTCGATCAGCCGATCACGCTTCAATCGGGCAACGTGGTCGTGCTTTGCTCGGATGGGCTCAGCAACCTGGTGGCCGCGGACGAGATCTTCCATACTGTGACCGAGAACGATCCCGAAACCGCGTGTCAGCGTCTGGTAAAACTGGCTCGCGAACGCGGCGGGCCGGATAACATCACCGTTCAAGTCGCGCGCCTGCGCGCCGCTTAAGCTTCGTTCAAGACTCCACCAAGAGTGCGCGCAGCTCGGCCAGAATAATTGCGGTAGCTCCCCAAATTTTTTCTCCAGACAAATGAAAATAGGGGACGACGGCCTCGCCGATGGGCAGCGGGCGGCGCTCGGTTCGAATCGATTCCGCATCGAGTAGGGCCGCGAGCGGTACCTCGAAGATCCGGGCCACTTCGTGCGGCAAGGCTCGGAGGACGGGCGTCGACTCGAGGTATCCCACGAACGGATGCAGCAGAATATCGGACGGGGGAATGTAGACCGGGGACAGGGCACCCAGATATCCCACCCCCTCGGCATCGATGCCGATTTCCTCCTCCGCCTCGCGCAGCGCGGTGTGCTTTAGCGATTCGCCGGCGGCTTGCATGCCGGCCGGAAGCCCAATTTGGCCCGGATGATCCCGCAGGTGGGGACTTCGCTCGGTGAGCACGAAAATGGCGTCCTCTACCGCATCCGGAAAGAGGAGGACGAGACCCGCCGCTTGGCGGGCGTTGGGGCGGGGACCTCGGCCGTGCAAGGACTCTCCGGCCAGGGTCCGTGGCGCCATGAGCGCCAGTGCGCGCGCTTCGGCCAAAGGGCCCGGCAAGATGCGTTTCAGTTCCTGAACGGCCATCGCATACTTCATGGGGGTGTGGCAGGAGACGGCGCACGCTGGGCGGGATCGGCCGTCTGGGATATCTTTCCTGATCCTTCCTTGAATGGTGGCGCAATGGCACCGAGGGAACCCCTTCAGCATGAAACCAGAACCACTCGCCGCCGTCGAGATCGAACCCGAGGGGCCCGCTCGTGCGGCCGTGATTTGGCTTCACGGCCTGGGCGCGGACGGCCATGATTTCGTGCCCATCGTCCCGCTCCTCGGCCTCGAAAAAGCGGGGGTGCGGTTCGTGTTCCCCCATGCCCCATCGATCCCCGTCACCCTCAACATGGGGATGGTCATGCGGGCCTGGTATGACATCAATGCGCTGGATGAATCGGCGCGAATCGATCGACCCGGACTCGATCGCTCCGTGGATGGGATTCGATCCCTGATTGCGCGGGAGAGGGAGCGAGGCCTTTCCGAGGAGCGCATCCTGCTCGCGGGGTTTTCGCAAGGGGGGTCGGTGGCCCTCAGGGTGGCGCTCACCGCCAAAGCGCCGGTGGCGGGGGTGGCCGCGTTATCCACGTATTTGATCCACGCGAATCACCCCGGAGAGTTTGCGGCGCAAGGTTTACGCATCTTTCAAGCCCATGGAACGTATGATGCGGTAGTTCCTTATGCTTGGGGCGTAGATACCCGCGATCGCTTGCGAGAGCTGGGGGCTGACGTGAACTGGAACGCCTATCCCATGGACCACGCAGTTTGTCCGGAGGAAATCGAGGACCTTGCCCTCTGGATGAAGGAGCGTCTCGGCTCATGATCGAAACCGCCACCATCGCGCTCAAAACCTACCTTGCTCCCATGACCTCGACTCGGGCGTTTCGCATTGGGCTCTTGATCTTTCTTCTCTTTGCCGGTCTGGTGGTGTTCGCGGCGCTGGTCAAGCCGGTGGCGGCTCTGTTGGCGCAAGCGTCCCTCGATCGGCTCCGTCGTGGCGCCGTCATTCCGGGGGTTCCCCTCGCCGCGCTTTTGCTTTCGGAAATTCCGCTTCGAGACGGGATTCGGCATCGCACGCTCTTGTATCCGCTCCTCGGTCCAGTGCCGCGGCCGGTGATTGCTGTCGTGCGCACCGCTGCAACCGCAATCCTCGTCGCTTTGGCCATGACCGCGCTCTGGATCCTCGTGCGGCTCGTGCAAGGCAACGTCGATGAACCCAGCGGGGGCCAATTGCTCGCGATCTGGCTGGGAAGCGGCGCGTTTGTTGGACTCTTCGGGTTCATCCACTTGCTGAGCCGCCGCGGTCTTTTGGTGGGGCTCGCGTACTATGGACTTTTCGACGACCCCGTCGGCCGCTTGCCCTTCGCGCTTCGGAACGTGTCGCTTTCGTACCATTTGCGCGTCCTATCCCATCAACTGCAGGAGATCGAGTTGCCGATCGATCTCCCGGCGCCCCACAGTTCGGCCATGGCCTCCTCGCTCTTCCTAATTGCCGGAGCCCTCGGTCTCATCGCTATCACCGCCGTGCTCTTCAAACGCAAGCAGCTCGGAGAGCTGTGCTGATGAGTCAGGCCTGGATCGATATCCGCGATTTGCGCCTCGAGCGGGGGGGCCGGCTCGTGTTGCAAGGCGTGAACGCCAGCCTGGCCGGCCGCGCGGTCGGCCTGGTCGGCGCCAACGGAGCCGGGAAATCGACGCTCATCGGTGCGCTTTTGGGAGTGCTCAAACCGTCCTCGGGTTCCATTCGCGTGCTCGATCTGGAGATTCCGCTTCGGGCCATGGATTTGCGAGCGCGGGCGGGGGTGATGGCCGAGCAAGCGGGGGTGTTCCCTGGTGGCTCGGGTGTGGACGCGGTGGTGTTTGCCGGAATGCTGAGCGGTCTATCGCGCCGCGAATCCCTGCGGCGCTCGCATCGTGCGCTCGATGCGTTGGACATGGGAGAGGAACGCTACCGGCCGGCGCATGGTTATTCCACGGGTATGAAGCAGCGCACCAAGCTGGCCATGAGCCTCGTGCACGACCCGGAGATTCTCATTCTGGACGAACCCACGGTGGGTTTGGACCCCATCGGTCGCACGCAGCTCTTGCGGCTCATCCGTGACTTGCGCGATCAGGGTCGGCGGATTCTTCTCAGCACGCACGTTCTGCAGGATGCGGAGACGGTCTGCGACGAAATGCTGCTTCTTCAGGGCGGAGTGGTCGCATTTTCGGGGGCGGTGGGAGGACTTACCGGCGCGGAGGACGGCCGCATGCTGGCCACGGGTTCGGGATTCGATGCCGCCTTTGCCTCTAAACTCGGAGAGCTTGGATTTGGCGAGATCTCGGGATCGGGGGAACGGATCGTCTTTCGCTCGCGCGCCGATGGTGACCTCATGCCGTTCTGGCGACTGGCCGCGGAGAGCGGGGTCGAAGTGAGGTTTTTGGGGCGCGATCACCCCACCCTCGAAGAAGCGGTGATCGCGGTCATGGAGGGAGGGCAGGGTGGTAAGTGAACGGCGCGCACCTTCAGCCTGGCACGTCATCCGCGCCATCGCTCGCCGCGAGATCGGCATCGCCTTGAGACGACGGCTGGTGCGGTTGCTCTTTTTGGGCAGCCTCGTTCCGCCCCTGGTGTTCGGGATCATCCTCGTCGTGCGACTCATGGCCGAGAAAGCGGTGGGCGTGAACCTGGGCTGGGATCCCGTACTTCGGTTTCTTCAGGTGCAAGTGGCACCGGTGCTCCTGTTGTCCTTGGGATTGGGCACGCCACTGGTGGCCCGCGATCGTGCGGAAGACGTTCTATATCTGTACGCGGTCCGACCCGTCGCGCCCTGGCATTATGCGATCGGCAAGATGCTGGCCGTGGCCGCGCCCGCATTCGGATTGCTCATGGTTCCCGGATTTCTGATTGCGGTGATGCGGCAAGGCGTGCTGCCCGATCAAGTCCACTTCCTTGACTCAATCCTGCTCGTCGCCAAGATCGGTCTCGCCGCGCTCTTCCTCGCGGTCGCGTATGCGGGGGCCTCGGTGGGACCGAGTGCGGCGGTAAAGCGCGCTCGATGGGCGCTTCTCCTCGCGCTCGCCTTGTTCACGATTCCCGATGCCATAAACGAGCTGATCTTCGGAAATCACGCGTTCGCGATCGGACCGGCCAAAGCCTCGGAAGCCATGCTCAGCATGCTGTTTCAGGGTGCGGCCACGGGGCGCGGAGTGGCCGCGCTAGCGGTGCTTCTTGCCTATGGCGTTCTGGGCTGTCTGGTCACGCTCGTGCGGGTGCGCGAGGAGATGCGCCCGTGACGATGAACCACGGCGCGAACGAAACCCGGTCCGCGGTCGAGCTCTCGGGCGTGAGCGTGTTTTACGGTGAAGTGGTCGGGCTCTCCAACGTCACCCTGACCCTTCCTCCCGGCATCACCGGAATCGTCGGCCCCAACGGAAGCGGCAAGACGACCCTCATGCGCATCCTGTGCGGCCTTTTGGATCCGCTCGAGGGCTCGGTGCGCGTGTTGGGCGGGGAGCCGTTTCATGATGCTCGGGTACGGACGCGCATCGCGCTCGTGCCGGCGGGCAGCAGTTTTCACGATGATTTGTCCGCGCGTCGCAACCTTCAGGTGGGATTTCTGGCGCGAGGAAAGTCGAGCGCGGAAGCTCGGACCTTGGCCGAACGCGCGCTCGAGCTCACCCGACTTACGTCGGTGGCCGGACAGCGCTACGGAACGCTATCCCGCGGCACTCGACAACGGGTCAAGCTCGGTCTGGCGCTGGCCGCCGACGCCGAGCTCGTGCTCCTCGATGAGCCGTTCCTCGGTGTCGATCCGCCCAATCGCCGAGCGTTGCGCGACATCATCTTCGATCTGGGGTCGTCTACGCGGACGGTCCTCGTGTCCTCGCACGTGCTTCACGAGATCGAATCGCTGACCGATCGTGTGGGCGTGCTGGCGCATGGGCGGCTCTTGGGGTTCGGGCGCATCGAATCCCTTTTGCGGGATTTGCGTGACCGCCATCCCCATCGCGTCGAGGTCCAGGTCGAGGAGCCGCGTCGTTTGGCCTCGCTTCTTTTGGGGCTGCCGCATGTTCGGGAGATTCGAGTTACCGCCGGCGATCGCATCGAGTTCTTGACCGATCGTCCCGAAGTGGCCTATCGGGAACTCCCCGGTCTCGTCACCGCATCCGGAACCGCGGTGCGACGGCTGGAAGCGCTGGACGACGGGTTGGAGGCCGTATTTCGCCACGTTACCGAAGCGGGCACGAAACGGTTGTAGCTCGCGTACTCGTGGGGGCCCGGTGTGGTATCGTCCAAACGCTCTCGTCCATCCAACCCCTCGTAGCAAGACTCCCGGAAATCGCACAGCTTCTGGAGGCGTTCAATGAAGAACGGACTCATCGCGGCGACTTGCCTCTGTGTTCTGGTCTCGGGTTCCGCATTTTCGGCGGGGTTCGAGTCACTGGAATCCCAGGTCAAGGAGTACCGCTTGCCGAACGGTCTCACCTTTCTGGTTTTGGAACGGCACGACGCGCCCGTGTTCTCGTACGTGACCTACGTCGATGCGGGCAGCGTGGATGATTTACCCGGGACAACCGGCGTCGCCCACATGTTCGAGCACATGGCGTTCAAGGGCACCCCCACCGTAGGCACCAAGGACTACACCGCGGAGCAGGGGGCGATGAAGAAAGTCGACGAGGCGGTGGCCGCCCTCAATGCGGAGCAGGACAAACGCCAGGCCGCCGACTCGACGAAAATAGCCGCCCTCACCGCGGCGGTGAAGGAAGCCGAGAAAAAGGCTCAGGAATATGTGATCAGCAACGACTTCTCGAAGATCCTGGAAGAGAACGGGGTCGTGGACCTCAACGCGGGCACCTTCACCGACTGGACTCAGTACTCGTATAGCCTGCCCTCCAACCGTTTGGAGTTGTGGGCGCGGCTGGAGGGAGACCGGCTCACCCAGCCGGTGATGCGGGAGTACTACACGGAACGGGACGTGGTGTACGAGGAGCGCCGGTTCGAGGAGTCGAGTCCAGTCGGGCGGCTGGTTTCCGAGTGGCTCGCCGCTTCATTCGACGCGCACGCCTACGGCAAGGATGTCATCGGCTACGCATCGGATCTCAAACGGATCACTCGTGAGGATGCGTGGGATTTCCGCAAGAAGTATTACGTTGCGACCAACATGACGATTGCAATCGTGGGCGATGTCCGCTTCGAGGACGTGAAGAAATTGGCGGACAAATACTTTGCGAACGTTCAGGCCGGCGACGATCCGCCGCCCCTGCGCACCGTGGAACCGCGACATGATTCCGAAGTGCGGGTGATTCACGAGGAAGAAGCCCAGCCGATCGTGCTGGTCGGCTATCACATTCCGGGAGGGGGAGACCCAGAGTGGTTTGCGGCCGACATTCTCTCCGACGTGATCGGCTCCGGTCGCACGAGCCGTCTCTACAAACGACTGGTGAAGCAAGACAAGATCGCCGCCCAGACCGGCGCCAGCGCAGGGTTCATCGGTGACAAGTACCCGACTTTGTTGTTCGTGCAAGCGGTAGTGGCGAAGGATGCCACAACAGACGCAGTGGAAAAGGCCATCTACGAGGAGCTGAATCGAGTGTCCAAGGAGGGGCCCACCGCGGATGAGCTCAAGAAGATCAAAACTCGCGCCCAGGCCTCCTTCATTCGGTCGATGCGATCCAACTCGGGGCTGGCCGAGGAGCTGGCCACCTACGAGGAGAAATGGGGCGACTGGCACAAGCTCTTCAAGTACTTGAAGGCGCTGAATCAGGTCACGCCCGCGGACGTGCAGCGGATGAGCGCAGACACCTTCCGACCCGGCAATCGTGTGGTGGGGATACTGCGGCACCCCGAAACGGCGGCGGCCGAGGGAGGGAGCAAGTAATGCGGTGCACGTGGAGCACGCTCGCAGCAAGCTTGATCGCGTTGGGTGTCCCGTCGCTCGTTTCCGCTCAGGGGCCGTGGGTGGATCCTCGCACGATTCCCGTTCCGGAGTTGAACCCCATCCCCCAAATCCATCCCCAGCGCGTCCAGCTCAAGAACGGGATGATCGTGTACTTCCTGGAAAATCACGAATTCCCGATCGTGGACGTGCAGGCACGCGTGCATGTGGGAGGCATCTACGATCCGCCGGAGAAAGTCGGACTCGCCTCGATCACCGGACGCGTCATGCGCTCGGGCGGCTCGACCCAGACGAACGGCGATGCTTTGGACGAGAAGCTCGAATCGATGGCGTCCAGCGTGGAGGTGGGGATCGGCGACACGGACGGAACGGCCTCCGCGTCTACGTTGACCCCGAATCTCGACCAAACCCTGCGTCTGTATGCCCAGGTGCTTCGCACCCCCGCCTTTCCCCAGGACAAGATCGACCTGGCCAAGAAGCAAGAAAAAACCGGCATTGCCTCGCGCAATGACGAGCATCTCGACATCGCGTTTCGCGAGCTTTCGCACCTCGTGTACGGGAAGGATCATCCGTACGCGCGGGAGACGGAGTACGCCACGATCGACGCCATCACGCGCGATGACCTGATTGCGCTTCATAAGGCGTACTTTCACCCCGATCGCATGATCATGACCGTGTATGGGGACTTCAACACCAAGAAGGTGCAGACGCTCCTCAACCAGCTCTTCGGCGACTGGCCGAAGGCTACCCAGCCCTTGCCGGCCGACCCGGTGGTGGGGAAGACGGAAGCGAAGGGTGTCTTTTTTGCCAACAAGAGCGATGTCACCAACAGCGTGATCATCATCGGGCATGAGGGCATGCGGGAAGACAATCCCGATTACCCGGCCATGGACGTGTTTCATCAGATCGTGGGGGGTGGATTCTCGAGCCGCTTGTTCAACGATATCCGTACGCTCCGCGGGTTGGCCTATGCCACGGGCTCGTTCCTGGGCGCCGGATTGCACCATCCCGGCGCGCAAGGCTTCTACGTGCTAACGCAGAGCGATTCCACGCGAGCCACCCTGGGCTACCTGCGTAACGACATTCAACAGGCGCTGACCCAGAAACCCACTGAGGAGGAACTGAAGCGGGCCAAGGACGCCATGCTCAATTCCCTCGTGTTCACCCTGTCCTCGAAGGGCGCGGTGCTGAATCGCATGGCGGCCTACGAGTACTACGGCTATCCCGCCGACTTCCTCACCCGGTACGAGAAGGCCGTGCGCGTAGTGACCGCGGATGAAGTTCTGGCAGCAGCGAAGCGCAACGTTCGCCCGGACGGTTTAGTCACGCTTTTGGTGGGGGACAAGGCCGCGTTGTCGAGCCAGCTCAGCGCGATCGGTCCCATGACGGACATCGACATTTCCATTCCGGAGCCGGGAACGTCCACGGTTCGCCCTGAAGGCAGCGAGGCGGACTTCAAACGAGGACAGGAGCTATTGGGAGCCGCGCTGGAAGCCACCGGCGGTGCGGCGCTATCCAAGCTGTCCGATCTCACGGTCGAGGAATCCGGAACCATTTCCGCGCAAGGCATGGAGATCGCGATCTCGACGCGCACGCTATCGAAGTTTCCAGATTGCGAACGCAGCGAACAGACGTTGCCCATGGGCAAGATGATCCAGTCGGTGTGCGGTGGCCAGGGGTGGATGGATGCCATGCAGGGTCCAGAGGACATGCCGGCCGAGATGGTGGCCGAGGCAGAAAGCGAGCGCAATCGGCAACTTCGAAACGTGCTCACCGCCCACGATCAGCTCAAGCTTCAGGCCATGCCGGGGGAGACGGATGTGGAGGGACGGCCGGCGCTGGCGGTGTTCGTGGTCAGCGACAAGGTCAAGGACTGGACGATCTACGTGGACAAAGAGACGCATCGGATCGTGCGCATGGATTATCGCGGCCGTGGCATCACCGGAGCGCCGGTCATGGCCAAGGAGTTTTTCGAGGACTACCGGCAGGTGGGCGGCATCTGGTACCCGTACAAGCACCGCATTGTGCACGATGACGCGCCGCTGGCGACGATGACCGTGTCCTCGATCAAGCCCAACACGGGATTGACGGCCGAGACGTTCAAGAAGCCCTGAGCGTTAAGAGCCGGAGTTCGTCTTGTCGCCGAGGCGATCCACGAGCTTGGCGGCCAGCCGCCCGAACCGGCCGGATTGTTCGAGGGTGGCCCGAAGCTCGGCGAGTTCCTGGGTGCGGGCGGCGGGAGTCGTGCGGTCTTCGAATTCCAGACCGGTTTGGCGCGCCAGCCAGTGACCCAGGTCACGAAGCACACCGGTATCGTTCATCTTGCGCGCGATCGAGCGCCGGTTCTTGGGCCGCGCCGAACGCCACGTTACCGTTGCCCCGCCGATCTTTCGCACCGTGAGTGGAGGATCGGGTTCCGAAAGCGCGAAAAGCTCAAGCCAGGGATCCCCGTCGCTATCGGTGGAATGTTCGAGTACCAATTGCCGACCCTGGAACACGCTGCGAACGCCCATGCCATATCGTTTGCGTAGAGTTAGGAGGTTTTTCTCGAGTCGCCATTCATAGCGTCCCCGGGCTAGCCACAGGGTCCCCGCAGCCGCGGCGAGTGTGAATGCGAGCAATATCATCGAGGACGCGATACGTTGCGTGTGTTGCAGTGAATCCCGCCCGACCACAAACGTGAGGGTGGCTAAGAGGAGCGTGACAATTAAGGCGGTACGGGTTTGCTTTTGCCGGACCGATCGGTCGGCCACCAGCACGCGGGCCCCGTCCGGGGTAATGATGTCCTCCCAACCTTTAGGAAGCGCGACGCTGATCGGGACTGACTCCTCCGGGATGGCGAGCTCGACGCGAAGCGCCGCCGCCGCCCGAATGCGATCATCACGCGTCCCGAGACGCGAGAGCTCTATGTGATCGCGTGCGGATTCCATGACCAGGCGATCGCCCCGACCCGTGACCGAAATGCGGCGGATGGAGGCTCGCTCGAAGCTCCGCTTGGTTCGAAACGGGCCGCGAATGCGGGTGACGGTGAGGCGTCCTCCCGCGACTTCAAGGCAATCCTCGCCCCATAAAAGACGGAAGAGCTCGGCGAATGCGGCGATTCCACCAATCGTCCAGAGCGTCAGCCAGAAGAGGATGAAGAGGCCGGCCGCCAGGGCCAGGCCGAGCGTCAAGGGCTCGCGGCCTGGATCGGGCGGGTTACCGGTGAGGAGCGCAATCGCACCCCTAACGAGCATCCATAGCGCGAATGCCTCGCCCGCCCCCCAGCCGCATAGCCAAACCGCGAGAAAGGCTCCGTTCACATAGCGCGAACATCCGTGGGGCCTGAGACTAATTCGCCAGCCTGGAAGGGTTCTTTCCCCGGTCATTTGCTCTCATTATCGGCGAATGGTGGGGGCAGATTCACCGCTACAAAAAGCGAACGCCGCGGCGTGGGGCCGCGGCGTTCGCGCAGGGACTATCGGAAAAGTGCTTGGGGTCTACGGCCCTTCGCCCAGCTTGATGACGAGACCTCCGTCGAAGTCCCACTCGTCCAGCCAGTTCGTATCGACGGTCTCGTAACAGCCGTAGTACGGGTCGCACCAGGTGCCGTTCGATTCGTCGCTGATGTACGTGCTGTGATAGCGCGCCTGAGCCCGGATGCCCAACCGGCCCTGGCCCATGGCCTTGAACCCGGCTCCGATGTTCCAGGAGAACTTAGTTGATCCGTCGGGGCTGAGATCCTGGCCGGCGAAAGTGACGTCCCCCGGATCGAAGTAGGTCGCGCCCAACCCGAGCAAAAGGAAGGGCGTGAGGTTACTTTCACGGTAGGCGGGCATGAACAGGAAGTTAGCCATGAAGTCGTGGGCGTTGAGTTCCACGAGATCGGTTTCTTGGGTTTCCCCCGGCCTTTTGCCGGTGATATGCGTGGGCCGATAGTTCCAGAAGAGCTCGAACGCGTGGCTGTCGCTCCGCTGCCAGCAGAGCGAGGCCCCCACCGAATAGCTGTCCTTGGTGTTTATTTCGTGGGCCTGGTTTTCCCGGACATCGATGCTCCCTCCGAGATTGTATCCGCCGAAGGCGGTGATCTCGAGGTCGCGCGCCTGCGCCAGCACGGGGATTACCGACCCCAACGCCAAGACCGACGCGAACAAAAGACGAACGCGATGCATACCATTCTCCCTCATCATAAGGTTTCCCTGTGCCGGTTGCGCCACCGTCTCCCTTGGAAGCCGTCCTACCCCGGACGATGGCGGGCGGAAGTATATCGCTTCCCGGCCATCCGTGTGCAAATTCTACAGGGTAGGCCGGGTTCGAGTGGGCAATGAAGACATTCAACGGTGGGCCCTCGATGGACGCGGATGTGGCTCTTCTGCTAGAAGGCAGATCGTGAACCTGCCGCTGTTGGCTATTGGATTTCTCGTGTTTATCGCCGCCGCCTACCGCCTCTACGGTCGTTGGGTGGCTCGGCGCTTCCAGATCGACGACGCCCGTCCCACTCCGGCGGTGACCCAGGAAGATGGGGTGGATTTTGTGCCCACCCGTCCCTTTTATCTCTTCGCCCAGCATTTTTCTGCCATTGCCGCGGCGGGCCCCATCGCCGGCCCCATCCTGGCCTGTCAGGCTTTCGGATGGCTGCCCTGTCTCCTATGGATCGGACTGGGGGTCGTGTTCATCGGCGCGGTTCATGACTTCGGCAGCCTTACTGCATCTGTGCGGCATGGAGCGCGTTCGTTGGCCGAGATTGCCCGCGAGCATCTTGGAGGCTCCGCCGGCCACGCCTTTCTATTGTTCATCTGGATCGCGCTGCTTTACGTGGTCGTGGCATTCGCGGACATAACTGCGGGCACGTTCGTCGCCGGTACGGAAGATCTCCAGCAGGGAAACGTGACCTTCAATGCCGGGGGCGCGGTGGCGGCGGCCAGCATCATGTATTTGCTGTTGGCGGTAATCATGGGACTCGTCGAACGATGGATGAAACCGCCCCTTTGGCTCCTCACTCTTATTTTCGTGCCGGCAACCTTTGCCGTGGCGTGGGGCGGGACGCAGGTTTCCCATTGGTTTGTGCTGTCGCACCATACCTGGGCGCTTCTCATCCTGCTTTATTGCGGCGTGGCATCGGTCGTCCCGGTTTGGGCATTGCTCCAACCCCGCGGGTACTTGGGCGGATTCGTGCTCTACACCGCGCTGGCCGCGGGCGTGATCGGCATCCTTTTCGGTGGTTACGCCGTGGTGCAGCCGGCCTGGAAAGCGTGGAACACGGGAACGCCCACCGGCATGCTGTTTCCATTTCTGTTCGTCACCATCGCGTGCGGCGCGTGCTCTGGTTTTCACGGTCTCGTTTGTTCCGGGACGACATCCAAGCAGGTGGCTCGCGAGTCACATCTGCGTCCGGTCGGGTACGGCGCGATGCTGGCCGAAGGATTCGTGGCCCTGATCGCCTTGGTCACGATCATGATCGCGTCGTCCGACAGCGTGAAGGGGCTGGCTCCGGGCACGATCTATGGGAACGGCATCGGGCGATTCATGACCGTGGTCATTGGAAAAGACCAGCTCGCCTTTGCCACGACATTTGGAGCCATGGCGTTTTCAACGTTCGTCTTCGACACACTCGACGTGTGTACGCGGCTGGGCCGGTACATTCTTCAGGAGCTTCTGGGCTGGAGAAGCCGGACGAGCGCGGCAGTGGCCACCCTCGTGTTCATCGCCGTGCCGGCCTACATCCTCCTCACCACGGGGGCGGGCGGATGGGCCAAGTTCTGGATCCTGTTTGGGGCTTCCAATCAACTTTTGGCCGCACTGACGTTGATCACCCTCACGGTATGGCTTCGACGATCCGGAAAGCCGTTCTTGTTTGTGCTCATCCCCATGGTCTTCGTTCTGGTCATCACCTTGTGGGCGTTGGTCCAACTCCTCGTCGTGAACGTGCGTGCGGCGGCCGGGGGGAGCGCCGCGATCTTGAATGCGTGCGCCGCAGCGGCGTTCATCGTGCTTGCCCTGTTCCTGGCTAGCCGGGCCTGGCGGGTTCGCGCACAATCTTCGTAACCGAACCGCGGTCCAAATAGGGAGATACGATTTAATGCGCAAGTTACAGGACGGTGCATTCGTCACCTTATTGTTGGTGGCGGCCGGCACGGGTTGTCAGGAAAAGCGAGGTGGCTCTGCGTCTTCGGACAAACTGGCCGGTGTGCGCCAAGAGCTTGAGGCCCGGTACAAGGAAAACGAAGCGGGGTTCATGGCCAAGGATCCGGATCGGGTGATGCGGCTCAGGCATCCCGATTTTCATACCATCACCCCCGACGGAAACGTCTCAACTCGCGAGCAGATGTACGATCGAACGCGTCAGTTCATTGCTCGCATCGCGCACTTCGATTCCTTGAGTGAAACCATTACGTCGCTGACCCTGAACGGCGACACCGCGCACGCGATCGTCGCCCAGCGAACGGTACGGAAGCAGTTCTTCCCGGACAGCACGCTGCATGAAGTGCGCACGTCGGTGGTTCAGCGGGAATCTTGGATCAAGACCCCCGAGGGCTGGCTCATGTGGCAGGTCGATGAGGTAAAGCCAGGGAAAACGTTGGTGGACGGAAAGGAACCGCCCTAGATTCGGTTTTCCGCTCTGGGGCGCATCATTTGAGACCCCGTCGCCACCCGCCCCCACAAAAAAGTCATCGGTAATTTTCGTTTCTTGCCCGTACTTCTTCTTCAATCCCGGTGGGCTGTTTCAAATTCCCCGGAGCAACATTGCCGGCAAGATGGTTCGTACCAATCATTTTTGGCTTGGCGCTTGTTCCCCTCGCCTTCGTTCTGGGACCGAGGGGCATGTCGGCTCACTATCAAATCGTTATTAATGCTCCTCAGGGTCCGGACACCGAATGCAATGTTCGGCTGGACCTGGATCACGTTCCACAAGATTCGCTTGTCCTCGTCGTTCCCGCGGACCGCACCGCCCTGCCGCTCAAGGACTTACGAATCACGGACATGGCTGGCGTTTCGCTGCCAGTTCTGCGACGGGATCAAATCAGTGCGCTGAGTGGGGATAAACGAATCTCCCAGCCACGGTTCGTCACCACGGGTCCACTACCCAAACGATGTCGCGTGAGCTATCGCACCACCATCGGTGTCCGTCAGGGGGACACCCATGTTGGTTTCAACGGCCAAGCCTTCGGCTTGGTTCTTCCGGATGCGGTCGTTTTCTCGGGGCGATCGGTCTTTCTCGTTCCCGAGACGGACGTGCCCCTTCGCCAGGTAACGGTGGCTTTCACCACTCCGAAGGGTTGGGATGTGCTCACGCCCTGGAAACACAAAGGATCGCGGTGGGTCGCGGGAATGCGGGGAGTCAACCCGTTGGAGCACTTGGTTTCGGCGACGGTCGGAGTGGGCAAGTTTTCGTCACGCCGATTCGATTTCATGGGCACAGAGTGGGCGGTCGCAGTGCCACGAGCAGTCCCCGACTCGGAGGCGGTGGCCGCCCAAGCAACATTGGAACGCGCCATACGTTACGTGGCCTCCGTCTTTCACCGCGGGCTTGGGTCAAATTATTTGGCCCTGGCGTTGCCCAAGAGTCAGCTGGGGGATGAGATCCCTGCCGAGGGGTGGGGAACCGGCCTGGGAGGCACGTTCATCCCCACGACACGCGTTCGTATGCGGACCTTCGGCGAGCAACTTGTTGATGCGTACGTTCTTGCCCCCCCGTATCGAAGCACACTTCAGGATCCTCGCGATTATTGGTTTCCCGCGGGTCTGCGGCGCTATTACGGCACCCGGACGCAGGTGGAAACAGGTTTGTTGCCACTCGACGAGCTCGGGTCATCCCTGGCCGTACGTCTGGCCACGTCACCGGGGTCGGAGAGCGGGCCCATTCAATTGGAAAAGGACTTCCGGTTTCCAGGGCAGCAAGTCCCCGGAGGAGAACCAACTGCCGCCGCGCTTCTTTACGACCTGGACCAAAGAATCAGAGGCGCGACCGAAGGAACTCACTCACTTGATGATGTGGTAGCCCAGGCCTTCCGCCACTCAAAGGCCCTCTCCCCCTGGGATGTCCTTCCCAAGGTCGCGAAAGGGGATTGGGCACACTACCGCGATTACTACGCTATGGAAGGACACTTCGCCCCCCTGGAGTCTTTCTCTGGTCTACCGATGCTCGCGCAATCGCCTGCTCCCTCGCCGGGACCGGCGCAGAAATACATCCGCCTCGCGTGTACCGGAAACTCAGGAAGCTTTCTCGAGAACTGCGGATGCAAGGCCAACCAGTCGGGGGGTGCAGCCCGGCGGGGGACGATGCTTCACCGGCTCCGGGGCGAAGGGCTTCCGCTTCTTTACGTAGATGCAGGCAATGCTTTTCCGGCCCCTGGTCCGTTTCAGCCCAACGACCCGTTTTCGCAGGCGGAGACGAACCTCGCCCTCGAGATCATGAAAGACCAAGGCCTATGTGCGTCGGCGGTCTCCACCCATGAATTGACCTGGGGACTTGATTTCTTTCGCTCGATCCAGAAATCGGCAGCCCTTCCTTACGTCTCTTTTATTTCGGACAGCTCGGGCCAGGCGCTCGCCCCATCCCACCGGATCGTTTCGGTGGGCGGCTTACGCGTGGCTTTCTTCTCTGCCTTCGACCCACCAACGTACGTAGACGCTCAAGGTTCCTATGAGAATCATGCCCGCGAGTTCAAGATCCCGGATCCCTTCCAGGTTCTTCCGTCAGCCATCAACGAGGTGCGCCCACATGTGGACATGGTGGGTGTCCTCGGGCGCATGTCGCCCCGTTTCGTCCGCCGGCTGGCTGCGGCTTGCCCCGACCTCGACTTGATCATCTCGAATGAAATGTACGCCTGGGTGGCGGGTCGGGACGCAAAAGGAAACAACGTTTTTAACGAGTTGGACCAGTCGGGCTTCCTCGGAAAAACTCTCGTTCTTTACATGGACCAAGGTCAGTACGGAATGACGGTGGCGGATTTGGGGATCACGTCGGGGGGAGACATCGCGAGCGCACGCATCACGCCCCGTCAATTGACGGATGACGTTCCGGACGATGCTCGAGTGCGGGCCACCCTCTCCGGGTTTTATCAAGCAGTTGGTCGGAGCATGGGTGGCGCCGCCCTGGTCCACTCACCCTTCGCAAACGATCCGACCCGTTGGAACGGCGAGTACGCGGGGGTGGAAGCCTGCCGGACGTGTCATGACCAGGAATACGAGCAATGGCACCGGACACCCCACGCCAATGCCTACAAGACGCTTCTGGATGCACATCGCAACTACCAACCGCGTTGCGTTTCCTGCCATGTCGTGGCCTATGGCGCTCCGCATGGCTATCAGTTCGGGGATCCCAGCTCCCGGCTCGTCAATGTGCAGTGCGAGGTTTGCCATGGGCCTGGGGCGGCCCATGCGCGTGATCCTAGAGAACACCCCGCAAAGAATGGGGCGGACCCAGAGGTCTGCCTTTCGTGTCACACGCCCGACCATTCCGACGGGTTTGTTTTCGAGACGCGCCTTCCGGCCGTTTTGCATCATCAGGATGCTACGTCTCTAGTTACCCCGAGCCCTCGCTCCGCTCGGCGGCAAGGGAATCGGTAACATCGCCCGAGCAAGAGGAGACATGCAAATGCATCGATTCATTCGGATGCTTCCATTTGGATTTGTAGTCCTTGCTGTGCTCATCGGATTTTTCGTGGCCACGCCGAACGCCCCGGTGGCATCGGCATACTCCACCGCCCTTCAGAACTTCGACGCGCCCACCGCCCACTCCGAAGGCTGCGTGTGTAAGCAGGTATGTGTCAATGCGCAGTACTGCTGGACAGGCACGGATCCGAACGAGGGTTGCTACGCAACGAGCTTTGGTTGCATGTCGTGTACAGAGTGAGCCCTCGATCTTGATCAGATCTAACCCCACGCTCTGCTCGGGGGCGGGGGAATCGGTAACACCACCCGAGCAAAAAGGAGAATGCAAAATGCGTCGATTCTTTACGATGCTTCCACTAGGAGTCGCCGTGCTCGCGGTGCTCGTTGGGTTCTTTGTGGCCGCTCCGAACGCCCCTGCGGCATCGGCGTATCCCACTGCCCTGCAAAACTTCAACGCGCCCACCGCCTGGTCCGACGCTTGCGTGTTTCCACAACATTGTCATGCCGGGAAGTCCTGCTGGGTGGGCAATGATCCATTCGAAGGGTGTGCGCAATCGGGCCTCACCTGTCATGGGTGCTACATCTGAGACACCATCCCTGATGAGCAACGGGTCGGGCGTGCCAAACGTCCGGCCCGTTCACATCGACGTGCTCAAACGAATCCGAAAATCAGAGGAAAGATGAAGGCTACAACCGCCGCCCAGGCGGCGAAGACATAGAGGTAGAACGTCTGCCAGTTGCACAGACGTGAGAAGGCGACTCCCCCCCGGACGAAGCGGGCGTAGAGGACGACGGATACGGCCAGATTGATCAGAAGGACAATGTTCTCTCCCAGGGCGGCTACGCGGTTGGGCGTGAACCCGAACTCGGAGATCCGGGTCGCGATGGCCCAGAGCGCCAACACATCCACGACCAAGGCGGTCACGACCAGTATCAACTGGATCCAATCGAACAGCCCCGGAGGGGCCAGGAAGTCTCGCGCCGAGATCGAGTAGAGGAGCAAGCCGAAGACCACCACCAAGAGCAGGTCAAAGGCAATGAGGATCTCGCGGTCTGCCCCGATACCCCGTCCCGTCAACACCATGGTCATGACGAAGGTGATCAGCATCAGACCGAAGAGAGGGGCGAAGATCCTAGTAAGCACCGGGGCCATGTTCTCGATGACGCTCTGTTTTGCTTCAACAAGCCACATGGCGATCACCGCCGCGCCGGCAATACCGCAGGGCACGATCCAGTTTTGGGCCAGGGGCTCGACGTTGATGCCGATGGCTTTGAAGAGTTGGATGGTCAGTGCGGTCAGCACACCGCCGCCCAAGGCAATCAGGACGCAGTAAATGAAGAGCTCGCCGGTGAAGCGGACGAAATCCATTCGCCGATCGTTTCCCCGCCAGCGTCCGCCGACGTACGCCATGCCCACGCCCAACCAGAGCGCGATGGGCAGATGGAGACTGGTCAAGAAATGAGTGTGAGCGCCACGCGTTGGATAGAAGGGGAAAGCATTCACGACGATGGCAGACAGCACGAAAACCGCAGCCAGCCACAGCGTGGCCGATTTCGGTAGCGGCCGGTCTAATGCGAAATAAGCAGCGATGAACGGAAGAATGAAGAAGCCCATGTTGAGCTGGTAGAACGCTTCGGATTTGTTTTCCGCGAAGGGCATCCCGAAGAGGGCCGGAATCTTGATCGCGATGCCGGCCAGCACGGCCAGGCCGATGGCGACCCACATCTTCCGCGATCCGTTGGTCGCGGCCGACTCGGTGCCTCGATCGCCTCCTTCTCGTGAAAGGACGAGCTGTTTCCAGAGGCGCTCCGAATGCTCCCGAGCGAACTCCCGGGTCAGGTCGTCGATGGCCCCCATTCGCTTGACGGCGACGAGAAAGGCTTCATCTTCGGAGAGTCCCTGAGCGGTGAGTGAAGCGATCTGCTCACGAAGATGATCTTCCAGCTCCCTCACGTCCGAGCCTGAGATGGCCCGACTCTTCGTCAGATGGGCTCGCCACGCGTCGATCTGCTTCTCGAGTGAGTCCATCGAGGGGTTCTTGGGGGCCTTTTCGTTCATCGACTCAACTCCATTGAGGAAGGGGAATGGGGTGTCCATCGCTGCTCGTGGATTCGGACAAGCCCGACCAGATATTTCGTAGTGTCTTGTCCACGCTCTTCCACTGGCGGCGCTCGTCAGTCAGATGCTTCCGCCCTGCTTCGGTGATCCGATAGTACTTTCGCCGCCGACCCGACTCCGCGGTGTCCCATTGAGACTCGATGTGGCCCGCGCGCTCCAACCGATGGAGAACGGGGTAGAGCATGCCGTCAGTCCACTCGAGCTCGCCTCCGGATAGCTCACGAACGCGCTTTAGAATGGCGTACCCGTAGCTATCTCCCTCGGCGAGGATAGCGAGAACCAGCGGAGTAGATGACGCGGCCACGAGGTCCTTGTTGATGCTCATGGAAGCGGCCGTCTGGAACGTGGGTGCGGATGCATAGAAGCATTATACATAGATCTGCAATGTATTCCATGGAAAACTCGCCCTGCCTCGTAACCGACATGTACGTAGCTACTTACCTGGCAGGACGACCTCCTGGCGACCTAGCGTCAATCCCCTGCGCTGATCGCCCGGAGAAGGTCCGCATCGCGTTCGGCAGTGAGGCATTGCAGCACGGCGGAGGTACAGAAGGCGCCGCCGGTGATGCAGTGAAGACCGCCCCAACTTCCGTTCTCGCGCTGGATGGCGGGCAGACGCTTCTGCATCTCGGCGTTCCATTTGGTCCATGATTCGCCCCCCACCAGAACCAGCGTTTCGCTCGTTTGCATGTAGCTCAAATACTCCTCGCCGCCGTTCACTCCGAAGCCCTGAAACAGGGACGTATCATCGATCCTTTGCAGCTGGAGCTGCACCTGCTCATGAGAGTGGGCGAGTTTCTCGGCGCGCTCCTGGTCCACGCCGATGTCCGCAAGCGTGGACTGGGAGACCGGCGCATTGCTCGGCAATTTGCCCACACGTTTTGCATTGTCGACGAGATCCCTGGCCGCCCGAAACTCGGCCGCCTGCGCCCGGGCGGAGCTCGACCACGCGTAAAGTTCCACGCCGGCACCATCGGCAGACTTTGCCACTCCCGTGGTCCGATCAACGTTGTCCTTGTGGTATTTGCGGGCGGTATCCAGAAGATCCTTTTTCACTGGCTTACCTGCCGCGCGGGCGAACTCCAGAGCCGAACACCCCAGTGAGGACTGCAGCACCCCGGCCCAACCGGCTTCATCCCAAGCCCCGGTCTTGGACTGGGCTCCCTGAACCTTCTTGAGGCATTTATCGAGAGCCGCACTAACCCTCGGGCGGAGCGAGTCCTCGGAATTCAGGCGGGGAAGCAAGCGGGAGAAATAGAGCAAGGCCATTGAGGTGTCGACCAGATTTCCCATCTTCACCTGGGGCTGGGTCCCGGTCATTTCGGTAATCCGGGGCCCCTCAGTTGGGGCCGATTCGACGACGCGCAGCAGGTACTCCGTCGCGCTGCGTAACGAGGGAGCGAATCTCCCACGATCGGGCGTGCTGCCTACGCGAAGAAAGGCGAGAGCGGCGAAGGCGGTTGTGGCCGGATCGGCGGGGACTGCGTGGGGATCCTGGATCTCCTGCTGGGTATGGGCTCCCGCTCCCCAGCCGCCGTCTTTGTGCTGAGCGAAGACGAGCCAGGCCAGGCCTCGTTCAACCGCAGGAGAAAATGCTGCTTCCGAACTCGGGCGCCGTGAAGCGGTGATCGGAAGGCATCCCAGAACGATCAGAACGGAACACAGTATCCCCCTGGCAAACCTTGGGCTCATCGGACAATCCTCCTAAACTTGGGTTCTCAAGGATTAAGTCGCCGATGAGGCCGTTTTCGTTTACTGGGACTGAGGGTGCGGGGTGAAACCGATCGAGAGCGTGAGCACAAGGGCGATGACGAGGAGCCCGTACGCAATGCCTATGACTAGCCTTTTGGACAGCGGGATGGCGTGATAACCCGGGACGGGATGTCGCCATCGCCGCCACAGCGTGAAGAGGCCGACTACGAGGACCACGAGCAGGATCGGGGAACGGGTGAGGACGAGGGCAAAGAGACCCAGCGCATAACCTACGATCCAGAAAGTGCGACTGAAGGCGGACGCGATGCCGCCCCCATCGAGTGGGGACACGGGGATGAGATTGAACAGGTTGAGCAGAATGCCCGCGTGTCCGAGAGTGATCAAGAGCGGCTTGTCGAACGAGAGCCCTGCGGCCAAGGTTGCCCACGCCGCCAGCGAACCGGCGATGGGTCCTCCGATCGAGACCTTGGCTTCCACGTAAGCGTCTCGGGGTCTTCCACGCATTGCAATGAAAGCGCCGAGGAATGGAATGAAGACGGGTGCCCCGGCAGGAATTCCTTCCCGGCGCATCGCAATGGCGTGGCCGCATTCATGAATGAAGATCAAGACCACGAAACCCAGAGCGAATGGCAAGCCCCACTCGGTTGCATAGAGGCCAATGCTCAGCAGCATGGTTGCCAGTGTTTTCACTTTTAGAACCCCGGCCAGGAAGCCGAGGAACTTGAGTTTTCCGAGGAGAACCAAAACCCCGGTGCCGAGGGCGGCCAGAACGGACTTCCGCGGTCGGTGCGTGGAACTTCGCGAAGGAGGAGTGCCGGCGGAGGTCGAGGGTGACGTACGAGGCGATGGCTTTGAGGCTCCCTGCATCACCGCGCGCAGATTCTCGAGACGCCGCAGTGCTGCGTCTTCAGTAGGGGATCGTGGACCCTCTTCCTCGGGAGGTGAAAGGCTCATGCGGCTTCGGGCGGAATGACGAACGGCTTGGGAATCCGCCACGCCTCGAAAATGACGATGGCGAGGAAGGCGATATCCATGAGGCCGACATCGGCAGTGACGACTTTAAAAAACAGATCCAGGCTTTGGGGTGGGAATCCAAGGCGGAAGGTGTCCCCCTTTTCTGCCAGCGATTTGTTGATGAACGTCATATTCACCAGATAACTGGCGCAAACATAGCTAGCCAGTGAGACGACGATGCTCAGAGTTTGAAGTCCAGTCGATCGCTTCCCGCCGGTGAAGGCCATAGCGCCTTTGGCAACCAAAAAACCAATGGCGACCGCGACCAGTCCAAACGAGATATGGGTAAGGACTGTAAATCCCCACCACACCAGAGCTCCCAGGACTCCGCCCAGGATGGCACCGAAAGCTGCGGTCCCGTAATTGATGTCCTGAGACATGGTGGTGATCGCGCGCTGAAGCTCGGTGCGGAGCGAGGCGTAGCAGGATCGGCAGAAAACGCGACCGCCGGAAAGCACTCGATCGCTCGAGGTGAGGGTTTTGGAGCACTCGTTACAGGTCTCATCCGGCTTGGGAAGCGTCGCGTCATTCGAGGTATCGACCATCATGACCCCCTGAATCCTGTCTAGGTCGAGATGGGGGCAAAAGCGGGGAACAGGATCAAACCGGAGCCTACCACAGACAGAGTTTGATCGACCGTTGATCGGTGGGGTGACACAAACCCGATACATCTGATCATCTTAGTCTCCAAAAACGTAACAACTTCCGTGACTGCTTTAGTTAGGCCTATAATGATTCTGCATAGGGCTGATGTGGAGGTGGACGATGAGGAGCATGATTGCGAGAATCGCCGTGTCTCGTGAAACTCTCGAACATGTCAGATAAGGGGACGAAGGACACGGAGAAGTAGGTCTAGGTCGTGCGTCGTCGAATCAAATAACTCCTAGAGTGAGGGCAAGTACAGCGTAAACGTCGTGCCGCGGCCCAATTCGCTTTCCGCATCCAGCCACCCGCCCATGCTTTCGGCGAGCTTGCGGGAGTAGGCGAGCCCCATTCCCATCCCGCCGACGGAGCGGGTCACCGACCCATCTCCCTGGCGGAACGAATCGAATATATTCGGAAGCCGCTCCGGCGGAATGCCGGGACCATCGTCGATCAAATCAATACGCGCCCAGAGCTCGCTCCGTCGCTTCTCTTGGGATAGCCGCAACGTCACGTGAGATCCCGCGGGGGTGAATTTGACCGCGTTATCCACCAGAGCATCAAGAATCTGACGAAGCCGCTGGGCATCGAACTGCGCCCAGTGGATGCCATCTTCGATCTCGAGCGAGAACTCGTGCAGGCTTTCCGCCACGCCCGGGTGACGCTCGCGATAAAAGGACGTCATCAAATCGCCCAGATCGGCGCTCTCGAGATGAATGCTCAGGTTGTCGCTGGCCAGGGCGCTGAAGTCCAGCAATTTCTCCACGAGCCCCTTCAGGCGGCCGCTTTCATCGGCGACCGTCTGCAGGAACTCCTTGCGCTGTCCCTCGTCTCTCTCGAGCGACAACAAGAAATCCACGTAGGAGATGATGATCGTGAGCGGCGTGCGTAGCTCGTGATTGATGTTGCGCAGGAACTCGGACTTGAGACCGTCCAGCTCTTTCATGCCTTCGTTGGCTTTGCGAAGCTGGCGGTGCTTTTCGAGAAGGCGGTTGTAAAGCCCGGTGTTCTCGAGCGCCACGCCGATCATGCTCAAGGACGCCCGCAACACCTGGAGCTCGAGATCCATCCACGGCGTGCCGTCCAGGCGATGGCCCAGCGCCACCAGAGCAAACAGCTTCTCGCGCGCGCAGATGGGCACGTATAGGGCGATGCCCGCCTGTTGAGAGAGCCGCACGCCCATGGGGCCGATCACGGGCCCCAGATCCTGAGTGAACATGGGCATCTTGCGTATCTCGGCCGTGCGGATGAGGTCGAGACCGGATGCGGTACCGATCGCGCGCACCCATTGTTTGCGGATGCCGTGGCTGCGCAAAAGCACCGGAGGGCGATTCATATCCGGCGGCACGATCCAAAGCGCGGCCTTGGATGTGCAAAGCTGGCCCATCAAGTTGAACAACGCCATGTCAGCGACGCCGTAAAAATCAAGCGAGACGCTCAGTTCTTGGCTGAGCTCCATGAGGGCCTGCAAGCTGTGCTCGGCCCGGGCGGCGGGGTTGGTCGGAATGGTGGCCGGGGAAGCCGGAGGCACCGCCCCGGAATCGGGGAGGGCCGTCCCGCGATTTTTCTCCATGCTCAGGACCCCAGCACGCGCAGCGCTGCGCCTTCCGAAGCGTCAATATCGAAAAAGCGATCGAGATTGAGGAGCCGGATTACCGAATCGGCAGCGGTGGACAGGGACACCAATCGCAGCCGTTGTCCCGCGTCTCGATAGTCCTCGACCATGGCCAAAAGTCCGCCGACGCCGTTCGATGCGATGAAAGAAACCTCAGCCAGGTTGAGCACGAGGTCCTTGCCTTCTTCGCGAATCGTCTGACAACGCTTCACCAAGGCTGGCGTTGTGGACGCGGTCAGCTCTCCTTCGACGCGGATGACCACCGTGCCTCCTGGAGCTTGGATCTCGGAGAGCTTGATTTGATCATGCATAACGGAGCTTCCTCTCCTTGGCATGCTTGGCCGGATCGAACACGAGCAGGGTCAGGTTCCCATCCGAGGTGGACGGCCGGTACTCCACATGGACCATGGCTCGATGAATGATGTCGAGCCCGAACCCACGCCCTCGCCGCCGCACGTCGGAACTCGTGAAATCCGACTGCATCCAGTTATCGGCGGAAAACGCCCGCCCCTGATCCCGAATCAGGAATTCCAGGTGGTTGGAGCCGCCATCCCGAGGTCCGTCGCCGTCGGGCAGCTTGGACAGGTGAATGAGGCGTGATCGGTCGCAGTTGTAACCGTGCTCCACGATGTTGGCGCAGGCTTCGTAGAGAGCCGAGGTGAGCACCTCGAACTCGCTTTCATCCAACCGATCGATGCCGGGGCACGAAAAGAGCCAGTCGCGGATCCGGGGCAGCTCTTCGATGTTGGCCGGCAAGGCCAGACAGCCTTCACTGGTGGCCGGCATCTCGAGGGGCTTCGATTGGCGCGGTGCCGGATGGGCTTTCACTTCCGCCGGACCGTGGCTCCCTGTGCCTGCCGCAACCTTTCCGTCTCGCGCAATGACGAGAAGAGTTTCATCGTCCTCACGGGCCGTCCGTCCGCGGAAGGACGAGAGCTCCTGGCGCAACCCCAAGAGAACGGAGTGCCAGCCTTCGCCGGCCTTGGACGCGACCAATGCCTGCAAGCGTTCGAACCCGTACTGGTGCTGCCGTGCCGGATCGAACGTTTCGTTCACGCCATCCGTGTACTGCAGCACCATGTCGCCGGGGGCGATCGTCACCACGTGATCCTGCAACGTGGCGCGGATCTTTCCTCCACGAATCGCCCCTAAGGGAATGCCGGTGGACCGTTCCACTTCAATGGTTCCGGTCGAGCTACGGTAGACCAGGGTTGGGCAATGCGCGGCCGAAGCGTACGTGAGCGTGCTCCGGCTGGGATCCAGAACGCCGTAGAACATCGTCACGAACGTTCCGGGGCGCAAGGTCGTGGTGAGCTTCATGTCGAGCTCGGAGAGCAACATGCTGGGGGAGGTGTGGGTGTCTTTGAACGCGCGAAGGAGCGCGGACAACATGGACATGACCACGCACCCGGCCAGCCCCTTTCCCGACACGTCGGCAATCGCCACCCCGACCTTTCCACCCTCCAGCGGGAAGAAGTCGTAGTAATCACCGCCTACTTCCTGAGCGGGCTCCTGTGTGCCGTCGACCAGGTAGTCGTTGATACGAATTTCCTGGGTGGGCAGGATGGAACGCTGGATGTCACGAGCCAGATCGAGCTCATGGGCAAGGCGCTCTTTTTCCACCATCGCCGTCTGCGCTTCTTTGAGCTCGCCGGCCATGGTGTTCACCGCTGCGGCCAGCATGCCCAGCTCGGTGTGGTCGCGAACCGCGAGCGGTGTCTCGAGATCGCCGCGGCCGATGCGTTCAAGCCCCTCGCGTAGCGCATCCACCGGGCGCAAGAGCCAGGTCATGATGGCGAAGGTGGCCAGCATGCCCAGCGCGAGGGCGATGCTCAGGATGAGGATCACTTGCTGGCGGGCGTGTTCGAGCAATCCATCGACGTATGACCGGTACACCCCGACCCACACCGTGCCCAGCTCGCGGCCGCGCGTCTGCACGATCGGTACGGACACGAGCATCACGTTGTCGTTGGACGCCAGCGTTTCTTCGTCATGCAGGGACGTCTGCGGCGCGAGGCTCTTCAAACCTGGGGGAGGCGCGAACGGATGTCCCAGCTCCCGCGGGTCGGGATGCCCCTGGATCAGCCCGCGATGATCGACGACCACGGCCAGCGCAATCTCACCGTGTTCCACGGCCAGCTCCTTCACCAAGGGGTGAAGCGTGAGCTCTGGAAATTCTCCCAAGAGCACGGGCGCGGCGGAGCGGGCAAGGTTTCGGCCTTCCAACAGGAGTCGTGCTTGCACCTCAGCGGTGAGGGCGCGCCGCGCGTTGCGTTCCGCCACCGCCCCGACGCCGAGCATGGCGCTGGTGGTGATGGCGAGCGCAACCGAGGTCACCACGATACGAATGCTGATCACCGTACGGGCCAGCTTGCGGGGGGTGACCGGAGGTTCCGGCGCCAGGAGCAAGTCGATGGCCATGACTAATGCCCTCCGCCAAAGATTTCGCGCGCGCGGCTCTGCTGTTGGCGGGCGCGGGCCAGATAACCCTTGGCTTTCTCATCGGAGGGATCCACGCGCAGCGCCTTCTCCCACAGATCCACCGCTTCATCGAGGCGGCCGGCGGCGAAGGCATCCAGACCGCGCATGAGGTATTCGCGTTTCAAATAGTCTCGAATCTGCTGGTAATTCGGATCGATGGAAGCGGCCAACTCCCAGTAGCGGAGCGCGTCGTCGGCCCGCCCTTTCTCCATGGCCGCCATGCCCTTCTTGTACAGATCTTCCAGCTCGTGTTCGGTTTCCGGAGTGCGGGGCCGCAACGCCGGTGGCTTGGGGTTGGAGGCGGTCGTTCTCGTTTGCTGTGAGCGCTTGGCGTTGTTGAGCGTGCTCTCGGCATGACGTACCTCGGGAGATGTGCCGTAACGCTTGGCTTCAGTCAGAGCCGCTTCCGCCTCGGCCAGGAGCCCGCCTTGAACGAGCTCTCTCGTCTTCTCGAGCAGGTCTTTGACCCGGTTCTCGATCGTTTCCTCGGTCATGGCAAGAAGGGCCGACGCTTCCTGATCGTTCGGCTGAATTTGAAGGATCTGCTGGAACCCCGCCCGGGCCGCCAAGAGATCGCCGGAAGAGAATGCATCCAAGGACGACGTAAACACGTGCTGCACGGCTTCCGAACGTGCGGCGCGGCGAGCGCTTTCCTCGCGACACCGCGTCGCGTTATCGCGGGCGACGCTATCCTCGGGTGCCAAATTCTGAAGGCGTCCGTAGACGAGGGCCGCTTCACCATACTGACCCCGCGTTTCCAGGCTGCCCGCCTTCTCGCGTAAACACTGCATGCGCGTCTCGCGAACATGGGGATCGTCGGGCACCAAGATGGCCGCTGCGGCCAGGACGTCGAGCGCTTCGTCGTATTGCTCGTTCTGTCGATCCGTTTGTGCTTCGGTCATGAGCTCGGTTACTCGAGCCGCTTCGCGTTCGGCGAACGCTTGCTCCAAGCGTGTGGCCAGGCGTTCTTCATCCGAGCGCAAGGCCGCGAGGCGGCTTTCTTCCACCGTCCGGCCGAATCCAAACGAAACGCCGAACCGGTGCACACTGCCGAGATTGTTGTCCTCAAACACGTAGTCGAACCCGAAATCCTTCCAGTTGACGCCGGCTCCCGCGGTGTAACCCCCGTCAGTGAGCCCGGTCCGCAAGGCGAAAAGCGGATGCAGACGAACCTCGAGCCCCGCGTGCACGGACGCGGGCACGCTGGTTCCGCTTTCGAGGTCCACGTCGAACACGGCCGAGCGACCTCCAGCAAAGGGATGCCGATAGGATGCGCCCAGACGCAGGCTCGACGGATCGGAGACGTCGTCCTGGTTCAAGCGCATCGAGGAGTTGAAGAGATTGCGGAGAGAGCCTCCCAGCGCGACGCGCTGCATCCATGGTGTTTCGGGAGCGATGAGAGCGCCCGGAAACGCGAGCGCGCCAATATCGAGACCGAACGCCCCGTCGCTAAAACCGGCCAGACTCTGCTGTTCGAGCTTGATCGTTCCGCCCACGCTCACGATGCGGCCGAGCGGCCGGCCGTAGGAGAACGTGAGCTCCATTTGCTGATCCGACAGCGAGGGATCGGTGATGCTGTTGCGATTGTCGCGGCCTTCGATGCCGCCGACACCGAGGTGCCGGAACGTCATCGCGAGCGTGCCATAGCGCCAGTCGGGGAGCACGATTCCGGCAAAGGCTTCCTGAACGTCGAGGCCGTAGAGCGAGGCGCCGGTGGCGGCGACCTGACGCCGGGCCACGAACCCCAGCCCGCCGGGATTCCACAGAGGCGCACTCGGATCGTCGGCCAGCGCGGTGAAGGCGCCGCCCATGGAGAGCGCGCGATTGCCGGCTCCGAACGCAAACATGGAGCGTGTCCCGCCGTCCTCGGCCGCTTGGACCGGGCGTGCAATCAAGAACATAAGGGCAAGGACGATCGATCGCATGCGCGCGCTCATCGCACCACCGCCACTTTACGGAGCAGGCGCTTGCTTTGGCCGTCATCGAACGTGACCACAAGCTCGGCCAGGTACACGCCGTTCAGCACCGTATTTCCAGAACCATTGCGACCGTTCCAGACATCTTCCTGATGGAGCCCGGCCGGCCGTGCGCCATCGCGGATCAGCGTCGTCACGGCGTCCCCCCGCAGCGTCCAGATGCGCAACGTGACTCGCCCGTTCTGGGGCAGGTAGTACACGAACGAGGTTTGTTCGCGACCCGCGGCAAACGGATTGGGGAAGTTGGCGTAGCTCTTCTCGAGACTCATCGCACCGATGTTCCCGGTGTCGGTCCAGAGCGGGAAGGTCTGTCCGGGTTCGGGAACCAGCGCAATCGACAGTGCGGCGCCCCCGGGTTGGACTACCCCGACGTCGGCACGATCGAACCCAAGGCGCAGGCTGGTCGCCGAAGCGCTGGGGGAGAGCGTAGTGCGCAGCTCCAACGTTTCCGTTTTGCCCGGCATCACGCTGAGCTCGGCTGGAAAGGCAATCCAGGCGCCCGTCGAATCCACGGTGAGGGCCTCGTTCTCGGCCCAAAGCGCGCCATTCCGGAACAGCGCCGCGCCCGACAAGGCCAGACCGATCGCTTGCGTATTGCGATTGCGATCGGCGGCGGCAATGCGCAACGATCGAACCCGGATCGCGGTCGCTCCATCGGCGGCGGGGTTACGGAACGTGATGCGCGCTGCTTTGACCTCGCTCGAATCGGGGGCCAATGCGGCGGGAAGCAGGCTCTCGAGCCCCATCCAAAGCTCGCGCGAGGGGCTGCGGATCTGGGTGATGCCGGAGGTGAACGGGAACACCGCACCGGCCAGAGGCAGCACCGAAACGGGAACCTGGAGGTTGGCATCCCTAGCTTGAATGCCGTCCTGGTGCACAGTGATTTGGAAGGGGGTCGCGGGCGCACCCGCATCGATGTCAACCACGATCGAGGCCGATGCGGTTTCGCCGGCGGCGAGCACAACGCCCGGCAACGCCAAAGAGACGAGCTGCGGGGTTGCGGGTAACAGCCCTTCTGCCACCACTTCCTGTCCATTCCAGACCACGGCGATGCGGTCGAGAATGGGACCGGGAGCAAGGAGTTGGCCGCGGTCGTCGCGCAGGGCCAGAGTCAAGGAATCCACGTCGATGCGTGCCGTGCCCGGGCTAGACGGATGCACGAACGTGAGTCCCAATGCGGGAGAGTTCTTGTCGCCGACCGTCGCGCTGGCGGCGAAGAGCGGCGTGCCGCTCACGCGAACGCTGGTGGCCCGATTCTCCAGCCAGACGACGTTTCCCCAGCAGGGAGATGGAACGTACGTCACCGCCACAGCGTTTTCCGTGTTCACGTCGCGCGCGTCCAAAGATGACTCCGCGCCGAGCCGGAAGCGAAGGGTTCCAACCGGTGCTGTATCCGACATGTGCCCCACGAGCCGCATTTGAACGGGAGCGCCTTCGACCAGCACCAAGGGCGGAGATAGGTCGAGTCGAAGCGAGTCGCCGGTGGTGGAGTTCAAGCTCACCGAGGCCACGATGGAACCACCGGCTTCCAAGGTCAGCGAAGTGCACGATGAATCAGGGCGGGTCAGAGGTGCTCCGGAGATTTCGCACGCGCGCACGGTCAGCGATCCCACGCGAACCGTGGACGGAGCGCCGGTTCCGGGAACGTTCTCCAGCGTGAAATCGAACAAGGTGACGTTCACTTGGCCCGGGCCGACGCGGAGGGTGTCGACATTGGCGGCTCTCGCCCGGACCAGAACGGCCTCGGAGACGACATTGGCGAGCCCGGTGCGAACCGGGAAGCTTCCCGAATCGAGGCTGACCGTGACCGGGTGATCGCTCACCGCATCCTTTGCCGTGAGCCAGGTCGCGTCCTGAATGACGACCCGGAACTTGTCAACCGACGTGGCGGGGTGAATGCGGAGCTGCAGACTCAGTGTGACCGGATCGCCGGGGCTCACGCGCACGCGCGCGAACGGTGGCCCCAGGTCAAGATTCACGGTGTTGCCGGAGGTCTCGATGTTCTGCTTGTCCGCGAAAATCGTCTGACCCTCGCTGATGAGGAGTTCGGAGAGAAGCGTCGAGGGCACAATGCCCGCGCCCGTTTCATCCTCCAAACGGATGCGCAAGGCGGTCAAAGACACCGGAGAGGTCAACCCGTTCCCGGGATTGGTGAACGTCAAGTTGAGCGGCACGACCCCGCCTTGGCCCACCGTGACCGAGTACGGCATGAACTCGAGCGCGCTGACGTTGAGAGTGGTGGCTTCCTGGAAGATCTCGTGCAGCGTCGTCGAGACGACCAGGGAGCTTCGAGGCAGAAGGCTTGTTATCCCGGTGCCGGTGGCTTGCGTGAACAAGGTGACATCGCCGGCCTGCGTTGGATTCAATGACCATTGGAAAGTGCCGGTGGCCCCGGGGGCAAGATTGCGTGAAGAGGGCACGGACGGGCCGGGCGCAGCAAATCCACCCGATCCGCTTTGAGAGAGGAGGCCGGGCTGCACACCGTTCACCGTTTCCGTGCTCCGATTCTGAACGGTCAATGTCGCGGTTACGGATTGACCCGTCGTACTCGGCGACGGGGAGAGGGCAAGCTGAGCCAAGAGCGGCGCATCGCTGATCGCGATCACCTGCCCGCTCGGGACCGGGGCATCCACCGGACCATCGTTGCCCGAAGCGACGATCACCCCGTTCAGGGGCAGCTCCAGCGCGACCGTTGCCGAATCGGTAAAGGTCGGGGCAACCGTGAGCGACACGAAGAAACGCGTTCCGGATATCGCCAGAGGAATGGACATGCTGAGGCTCTGCCAGGCGTTGCCTTGGAGCACCAGTGCACCGAGATCGGTGTCATCTCCGCCGCCGGCGTCGAACGCGCCGTTCCCGCCGTCCTGCCACAACCGGAGCTCACTCAAGTCGGCCGGCGTGGCGTCACCTGCATTCAGGACGCGAATACCGTTCAGCGCATCAGCTTGATATCCATTCCCGGGAAGCTGGAAATCGAAGGCGAGCGCGGGGCCGTTACTCGGGCCAAGCGTTGACGTTCCCGCGGATAGAACGGGGATTTGCTCCGCGACCATGCCGTTCACGATCCAGGCGGCTGCCGATGTGCACGGCCACGTCCCATCCACCGACGTGGGCTCAGCAAACTCGAGATCAAGTGGGGAACCCACTTGTGCTCCCAGCACGTCTCCGTCCCGCGCTTCCAGCGAGAGGTCCGCAGTCAGGAAGAATCGCTCCGACGTATTCGGCGCGATCAACGCATCGAAGCCGCCGAACCGGGCGATTCCGTTCGAGAAGGAGGCCGTACCCAAAAGTGGATCGGTGCTGAGGTCATCGAGCTGGCCATTGCGATTGTTATCCCACCGCAAATGCAGCACGCGCACGTTGCCGTCCTGCTCGGCCTGCGTTCCCGCGCCGGTACCCGTTCGAGCGAAGGTGATCTGGTTGAGGGTTCGATCGGTGGTGTAGGTGTTGGTCGCGGTGAAATCGGCCAGAACGATACCTTGCTGTCCAGGCGCCGCAGTTCCAGGCGATAGGGGATCGGCCACAAGGGTGACCCGGTCCGGGATCGTAATCAGAAGAAAATCGTGATTGCTCACCGGCACATCCAAAGGCCCGCTGTTCCGGCTCGCCATTCCCACGCCCTGGTCCTCGCCGGATGGGATGGTGAGGCGAATCGTGCTCGGTCGGGTCGTAGTTGCCGCCACGTCCCCGGTAACGAAGAAACGAGCGCCGGCCAATGGAATGGATTCGCTCAGTCCCGTGATTTCCCACCGGGCTCCGGTGAAATTCATGGATCCAACGAGGCGGTCTTCAGTCGCGTTGAAGCCCGGAGTTCCCAGATCGCGCCAGAGCTGCACGCCAGCGAGATCGATTCCGGCCGTGGCTGTCCCGAGGTTGGCCACGTTCATCCGCTGCAGAACGTCGGCTTCGTAGCCATTGCAGGGCAAGGCAACGTCGAGTAGAAGCTCGCGCTGGTTGCCGGGATTTAGATTGCGAACCGGTACCGGGTACACCGTGATCTGGGCCGCGGACATCCCGTTCACGGTGAAACCGCCCGATGGATCGAGAGGCCACGTGTTCTCGAATGTCATGGATGGGGACAGGGTGACGTCCCCGTTCTGAATGATCAGGTCGAGGACGTCTCCATCACGAGCGATAAGCGAGACGTCGCCGATCACGAAGAGACGAACGCTCGATTGCGCGGGGAGAGAAACGCTGGTGGAGAAGGTTAGGCTTCCGCTCGAAAAGGACGCTTCGCCCAGCAAGGTTTCGGCGCCTGAAACGTATGTGCCGTCTCCATCGTCAGCGTACAACGCCAGGGTATCCAGCTCGGCATCACGTTGAGCTGCCGTACCCGGACCACTCGTCGTGTTGATCAAGGTAAGGCTGGTCAGCTGTGTCGGATCGATGGATCCGTTCACGACACTCAGGGACAAGAGCTCTACGTCCTGTTCCCCGGTCCGAACCAAACGTGGCGTCTGATGCGCGTCCAGGAAGGCCCCGGATCCCGTGACGTTGAAGGCGAGCGTCGTGTCGGCGGAGAGATCGGCGAACGCGGTTCCCGTGTTGGCGTCCAGCACCACCAGCTGTCCGTCCGCGGTCATGGGCCCCGGGATTGCACTCGGGAGCACATCGACCAGGAGGTTCAGCACTCTTTCCGCTCCGGCAAGCAGTGTGTCCGGGTTCGACGGATCGGAGCTGACCTGGAACTCGACGTTCGCGTCCCCCGATTGAGAACGGGTGAAAACGAGATCCGCGGCATTGATGGACACCGTGGCGGTGCCGCTGTTACGCACTCTCATATGGAATGGAGCGTCATTTTGGCCGGGGGAGACACTGGCCGGGCCGGTCACCGACATCACGCGAACGCTGGTGCTGGTGGTGAAGACCGTGACCAGGAGATTGTCCCCGTTGCCCGGAATGCCATCGGCGTTTTGCGGCCAGACAGCCTGATATCCGGCGGCGCTGGTGGATCGGCGCACGAACACCGGAACGGCAAATTCACGAGCTGCGACACCGACCTGCACGGTCGCGTGGAAACGGATCGTGACTCGGTTGGACTGAGTCACCGCTTGCGGAAGCTGGATCGTGCATCCCGTGGGATCGTTGACGAAGGTCACGGATCCGATGGGAACCGATGTCGACCCGATCGAAACCGCATCGAGACCCCCGACGAGCAGTGAACCGCCATGCTGTAAGCGCACCACGTCGAAACCGGTCGGGGTGCCGGAAGGCGTGGATCCGGCCAGGTCCTCTTCCAGAAACAGGGTGAAGAAGGCGCTCTGATATTCGGCCGCCTGATGCGGCTGAATTTCCGCCCAGGCACTCGCCGCCGGCGGGGGCAAGTCGGTGGTGGTGATCTCCAGGAGGGGGGCGACGGTAGTATCCGAGAACTCGCTCGAGCGGAAGCGCACTTCTCGGTCGGGAGTGGTGCCGTCGGTCTTGAGAAGGAACCCGCTGCCGGAGATGCCGAACGCCCCATTCTGATACGCGGCAAGGATGGGGCCGACTTGCCAGGAGAGAAGGTTGCCGACCGTGGCGCTGGACGCCAGTACTCGATCAGACCAATAGGGAGCAAAAGCCCCCCCGGGTGTGGTCCACGGAGTTCCTGCGCTTCGTTCGTTCCAGGTGACCTCGTTTTCCACCCAGCCTTGGGTGACGGGATACACGCGAACGGTGCTCTGCCGAGGCTTATTGCCGTAGAACTGGCGAAGCCGCAGCCAGGCCTGAAGCACAGTGCGGCCGGTCAGGTTGGGCAGATTGAAATCCAGGACGACGTTGCTGGTCTTGATGACGTTCTTTGCCACCTTGAGATCGAGCTCGGTGGCGGTGCCATTGCGTTGGTTGGCCGGGCTGGCCACGAGGTGGGCATCACGAGCGGTGAGGGTGTCTCCCCGCACAAGCGTGGTGCTCGTCCCGGCCATCGCCGGACGCGCGGAGGCAGACGCCACAATAAGAAGTAGAGTCAGAAAGCGAACTGGCATGGATCCGACCTCGATGACAGAGACTCACCGTTATCGGTCGAATCCAAGAACAGATTTAAGGGTAAAGACTTATGCTCGCCGACGTTGTAATTAGCGCTGCGGCTGGGTCAATTCCCCCACCCCGCTCGCAACCACGCGGAGGCCCGGATTATCACGCAAGAGCGCACGGGCCAATATATGTACGGCTTCGCGTACGCCCGCAGTCGGGCGGGGGAAACCGATCGTGGCGGGTTTGATGAGCCAACGATGGTCGGCCCGGCGGTGAATCGAGAGGGCGAGATGCTGGATGAACCCGTCTTCGTCCACCCGTGCTTCCACGAGCCATTCGTCTCCATCCAACCGCCGATACACGCTCATGAGTTGTACCCGGCGACCCTCCATGGGCGTGAGCGGCAGCTCGGTTAGAACAGATTCGGAGGAAAGCGTCGACTCTGACAGCGAACCTTCCAGGACTACGTTGGGCATATCTTCTATCCTCATGACGCGGGCCGGTGACGGACACGCGTCCACGATTTTTTCCCAGATGAAGTAGTGAATGGGCGATCCTGCTTTTCGCGCCTTTCGCTCGTAACGAGTTGGCGATCGCCCCGCCAACTCGTGAACGCGCTCGGTCGGAAAGACAGATGCTAGTTCTGGAATGTTGGAGAGCGCGCGAGCGATCCAGTCCGCGTAGTCCGGGTGATCGGTGACGATGGTGGCACGTCCGTGCATGCGGAGCCGGCTGGCCAGCACAGAGAGAAAGCGCGGCTCCACGAGGCGCCGTTCGTGATGGCGCTTCTTGGGCCAAGGATCCGAATGGTTCACCGTGACCTCAGACAGGGAAGCGTCCGGGAAGAGCCGGCGGAGGGCAAACGCCGCGTCGACCTGAACGAGACGCACGTTGGCGAGTCTCGTTCGGTCCAGTCGCCGCAACATGCGCCGCATCGAGAACCAGGAGACCTCGACGCCGACCCAGTTCTCGGACGGCGCTGCCGCGGCACGGCGTTCGAGATACTCACCGTCTCCGAAACCGAGCTCGAGGTGAAGCGGTGCCGAGCGCCCAAAGTACGCCGTCCAGTCCAGCGGCCAATCCATGCCCGTCCAGGGAACGAGGGGTTGGAGGTTTTTGGGCGAAGTCGTCATGGCAGATCAGTGTATCGTGATCCGGCGTTCCGGCGTTGACCCCGCTCCACATCCGTCCGTACGCTCCGCGGTTTGGATCGGGACGGATTGAACCGCGTCCCGATCTCTCCTAGGGAGGCCTCATGATCGTTTCTCGATGGTTATTCCTGGCCACGGCAAGTCTGGCCCTCGCGCCACCGGCCAACGCCCAAGCCCCGGAACCGCCGGATGCGTCGAAACTTCTTCCTCCCGAGCTTCCCTGGCACGGCAAGAGCGCGTCCTTGATGGTGGCAACGGGAGATCCGTGGGAGACCCTGTTCGAAGCGAGCGGGGGAACGCGAACGCCTCGATACAACGAGACCGTGGCCTGGCTCAAGAAGCTGGCCGACGCATCGCCGCAAGTGGACATGGTGTCCCTCGGCAAGAGCCCGGAAGGTCGCGATCTCTGGCTCGTGATCGCAAGCGCGAGTGGGGCTCATACGCCGGATGCCTTGCATGCGGAGGGGAAGCCCATCTTGTTCGCCCAAGGTGGCATTCACTCCGGTGAAATCGACGGCAAAGACGCGGGCATGATGCTGCTGCGTGACATGACGGTTAAAAGGACCCGGAAAGAACTTCTATCCCGCGCCTCGTTCTTGTTTGTCCCCATCTTCAACGTAGACGGACACGAGCGCTTTTCCCGCTTCGGCCGGATCAACCAACGTGGTCCGGTCGAGAGTGGATGGCGCACGACCGCGCAGAACTTGAATCTCAATCGCGACTACGCGAAGTTGGACTCCCCGGAGATGCGGGCGATGGTGGATGCGCTCAAGACATGGGCGCCCGATCTTTACCTCGACATTCACGTCACCGATGGGCTCGACGAACAATACGACGTGACGTGGAGCTACAACGGGCCGCACGCCTGGTCTCCCAACGAGGCGGCCTGGATGGACGCAGTGCTGAGTCCCGCGCTCAGCCGTGATTTGCGAGGGATGGGGCACATTCCCGGGCCGTATGCGGGGTTTGTAAAGGGAAACGATCCGGAGAGCGGCCTTCACGTTGGAACCTCCGGACCACGCTATTCTGATGGGTATGGATCCGCGCGACATCTCGCCGCAATTCTCGTGGAGACGCATTCACTCAAATCCTATCGACAGCGCGTGCTGGGGACGTATGTGTTTCTGGAAAGCGCCATGCGCACGCTGGGTGCCCATGGCAAGGAGCTGCGCGAAGCCCGGTTGACCGATCAAAAGCTTCGCCCGGAGGAGATCACTCTGACCTGGAAGGATGGTCCTCCGGAGAGCCAGCCGTTGGATTATCTCGGTGTGCGTTACCGCCGGGTTCCATCCGACATTTCCGGCGGCATGTGGACAGAATGGCTCGGCCAGCCGGTCACACTTCAGGTGCCCCAAGTCATCGAGTCCATGCCGGAGATCACGGTGAGTCGCCCGCGCGCGTACTGGATTCCTGCCGCGTGTCCGGACGTCATCGACCGCCTGGAACGTCACGGAATCAGCTTGGAACGTCAATCCGAAGGCAAGGAGATGGCGGTCACGATGTATCGCATTCAGGATCCCAAGCTCGCGAAGACTGCCTTCGAGGGGCATATCGGGGTCTCGGGAAAGCCGGTACCGGAAAAGCGCAAGCAGTGGTTTCCTCCGGGGAGCGTGCGCGTGCCAATGGATCAGTCCCTTGGGGATCTGGCGGCGTTGCTTCTGGAACCGGGTTCGGAAGATTCCTTCTATCAGTGGGGTTTCTTTTTATCCACGTTGCAGAACACGGAGTATGTCGAGGACTACGTGATGGAACCCTTGGCCAAACAAATGATGGAACAGAATCCGGAGCTGACCGCCGCCTTCAAACAGGCGTTGCAGGACACCGCGTTCGCTCACAATCCCCGGGCGCGTCTCGAGTGGTTCTATCGGCGTTCCGGTTATGCGGATGACCGATGGAACCTGTATCCGGTGGCTCGGGAAGAATGACAACTCCGCTTCCGATTTCGTTGGCCCTGGCGGGAGGAGGGCTCTCCGGAGCACTGTACGATTTCGGAGCGGTCTGTGGGCTCGAGGCCGGGCTTCCGAACTGGCGCGCGGTGCGCTCGGAGCGGATCGTGGGGACCAGCGCGGGGGCGGTGGTCGGCGCCATTCTCGCGTTCGGGCTGGATCCCGCCCGGGTTTCGGAGGGATTCAAGAACGGCGGCAAGCAGTCGCTGCGATTTGGAAGGCGGGATTTCTACGGAGTGCCCTGGCGGGAACGGGGGGCCGTGCTTTCCGGCGCGTTCACGAACTCCGGCCTCGAGCGCTTCATCGAACGCGCGGCGGCGATGGCCGGCTGTTCCAATCGGTTCGATGATTTGAGAGCCCCGCTGCTCATACCCGCCACCGATCTCGATAACGGAGAACGTGTGGTGTTCGGACCGAAGGGAGGCGATCTTCCGCCGGTCTCCCGAGCGGTGCGGGCATCATCGGCTATTCCGGCGACGTTCCGGCCGGTGATGGTTGGAGATCGTGCCTTTATCGACGGACAACTGCTCGATCCCTTACACCTCGACTTGGCGGTGGGCCCACAGACCCGAGCCGTATTTGCCGTGTCGTCACTGGTCCCGTATCGCTGGCCAGGGCGCGGCCGGCGTGTGGCCGCGATGCGCTTTCCCGCCATTCTCGATCAGGCGGCTCGAGTGAGCGCGGTGGTAAAGCTGGCGCCGTCCATTGCCGCCTTCAAAACTCGGCATCCCGAGGTCGCATTGTTCATGGTCGAGCCCGAACCTGAAGAGGTGGAGCCTCTGCTCACCGCCGGATTCCGCAGGGAAAGTCTGGAAGCAGCGTGGGCACTCGGTGTTCGTTCGGCGGAAAGGATGCTGATTCAGAGGAAGTCCGAACTGGAAACAATCACAGGATCGGTAATCAAATAGGCGAGCAACGGTCCCAAACCGTGTATATATTTACGGAACGGGGCGCAGGGGGGTAAATCCCTGTGTCTCTCACTAGAGGACAGAATCAATGGCATTCAGATGGCTCTTCATCCTGGTTTGGGTCGCTACTTGCCTGTCCGCTTGTGGGGAAAGCACGGTAACACCTCCGAAATCCGCAATCGAGGTTGCAGTGGTCGGGGGTTATGCCATTTCCCTACCTTCGAACTATTTGGTTCACAGCGGCCCCGGAGAAGACACGTATTTCTTCCAGGCGTGGCGGGATGATGGGGAGGTTGTATTTCGGGTGGAGGTGGGCGGCGGTACTCCATATGAGCGCAAGCATTTCGCCGAGCTTCCCGGCTCTTATCTCTACACAGAGCGGCTGTTGTTCGAATCCCCGGGTGGGCAGGGAGCTTATTACTACGAGATTGATTCTGACCTATGGCGGCAGGTGAAGGGGATAGTGGTCTTCAGCGCGGCTTCTGGAGACGGTTTTGAGGAGATTTTCTGGACCAGCCACACTGAGGATGCATTCCCGGAGGTTCTGAAAGCGCTTCAAACTTTGCGCCACTCCTAGCGCTGAGAAATAGCTCGGTTACTTCTCGGCCAGTTCCTCGGACGTTGGTGCCGGTTTCTCGATCGGCAGCTCGCCGGTCATGAAGAGCACCGGATCATGGACGTCTTCCTCGTGCTCGAGCGGCGATTCGAGATAGGTATAGCCGTCCAGCCCCTCCATGTAATCCGCAATGAAGCTGTTGGCTTCCTGGCGCGTGAGATCCTTGGCCCGCGCGACCTTGCGCCGGAAATTCGCCACCAGGTCCGAGGCGTGGAACTCCACGTACGCGAGCACGTCGGTCACCGTGTCGCCGTGGACGAGATCCGAGACCTCGTAGCCGCCGTTTCGCATGCGGATGTGCACCGCGTGCGTGTCGCCAAAAAGATTGTGGAGATCACCCAGGATTTCCTGATACGCCCCGGTGAGGAGCACGCCCAGAATGTAGGGTTCGCCGGGCCGTAAGGGGTGCAGATCCAGGCTCCGCTTGGTGCGCTGACCGCCCACAAACCGGTCGATTTTACCGTCCGAGTCACAGGTGATGTCCTGAAGCGTGCCGCGCCGGGTGGGTTCCTCGTTCAGGCGATGGATGGGCATGATCGGGAAGAGATGGTCGATCGCCCAGCTGTCCGGGAGCGACTGGAAGAGCGAGAAGTTGCAGAAATAGCGATCGGTGAGGACCTGGGCCACCTCGGCCAGAATGTCCCCGTGGGCCTGGCGGCTGGCGGTTTGGGAGACCGCTTCCAGCACCTTCAGATACAGGTGATCCGCGCGAGCCAGGTCCCGCAGGCTCAGCACACCGGAGTTGTAGAGATCACGCGCCCGCTCCTTGGCGAACACCGCGTCGTGATACATCTCGCGGATACTGCGTTGCGAAATGGACTGAAGGCTTTCGGAAAGCGAGGTGAGTACGGGATGATCGCGCTCCCGATCCACCAGCACCTCGGGCACCGACTGCTGGCTTTCGACGTCAATGACGTTGATCAGCAAGAGCGCGTGATGCGCGGTCAACGCGCGTCCCGATTCCGACATGATGTGCGGCACGGGGAGGCCATCTTGCTCGCACACTTCGTGGAGCGTGTACACGATGTCGGCGGCATATTCGCGCAAGGAGTAGTTGGTGCTGGAGGGACGGTTGGAGCGCGAGCCCTCGTAATCGATCCCCAGCCCGCCGCCCACGTCCACGTGGGTGATCTCCGCCCCCATGGCGCGCAGTTCCTTGTAGTAGCGGGCCACCTCGGTCATGGCCGCCTTGATGTTGCGGATGTCCGGGATCTGCGACCCGAGATGAAAATGAACGAGCTTCAGCACATCGAGTGAATCGGCAGCCTTGAGCTTGTCCATGGCCCGCACCAGTTGGGCCGGGTTGAGCCCGAACTTGCTGGCTTCGCCCGCGCTCTCCGCCCAGCGGCCGGAGCCGGCAGTGGAAAGCTTGATGCGAATGCCGGCGGTGGGCTTCACGCCCATTTCCCGGGCCACGCGGAGCAACACATCGACTTCCTGCACCATCTCGAGCACGATGAACACCTGATGCCCGAGCTTTTGCCCCATCAGGGCAAGCCGCATGTATTCCTCGTCCTTGTAGCCGTTGCACACGATCATGTGCGAAGGCTCCTCGGACAGGGCGAGCACGGCCTGGAGCTCCGGCTTGGAACCCGCCTCGAGCCCCACGCCATAGGGCTTGCCCATGGACGCGATCTCTTCCACGATATGCCGCTGCTGATTCACCTTGATCGGGTAAACCACCGTGTAGCCGCTCTTGTAGCCCACCTCGTTCATGGACTCTGCAAAGGCCGCGGAGAGGGTCTGGATGCGCGAGTGGAGAATGTCGGAGAACCGAAGGAGGAGAGGCAGTCCAATGCCTTGCTGGTGCAGATCGAGGGCTAGTGAATAAAGGTCGAGTCCCTTGTCGGGGGTAAGATCAGGATGAACGGTGAGATGCCCTAGGCGGTTGATGCCGAAGTAACCGCTGCCCCAACCTTCGACGTTATAGAGATCGAGGGAATTGCGAACGGACCAGTGTTTTTTTGGAATCCCAGGATCCTCCCCGGAAGACGACAAGGTGTTTGACGGACCAGCGAGTATAGCAAGCTCTTAGGCCACGCCAACCTTAGAGGATGGAGGCAGGAACATGGACGGGAGCGGAGGTCGGGACGCCCCCTAGGGGGTCTCGCTCGGGATGCGAAAAGCAAGCGTGGGCCTGGGCATCGCCGCCCTGTGCATAGCCGTCTTGGTGGCATGGGCCATTCCCCGGCCGCTCGGCGATCTGTATTTGGCCCTGGCCGGCGGGCGCGACGTTCTCCAGGGCAAGCTCGGCAAACCGGACGATTGGTCCTATACCACCGGTGGGCGTGCGTGGGTGAACTCGAGCTGGGGCAGCGATGTAGTTTTTGCGCTCGTGCAAGAAGCGGGTGGCGACGCAGGATTGCTCGCGCTCAAGGCGATACTGTTGGCGCTCCTTGGGTTACTCGTGATGCGGGTCGCGCGAACGGGCGGAGCGTCGTGGGCGTCTTCGCTCACCGCAGCCGCGCTGGCCCTGGTTGCCTCACCCCAAGATCTCATCCTTCGGCCCAATTTGATCAGTCTTCTCTTTGTCCCCTTGTTGCTTCTTCTTCTTGCGAAACCGGAGAAGGGTAAGACCTGGCTGGTCTGGATCGGGGTCTTGTTCCTTTTTTGGACCAACGTGCACGGGGCGTTCGTGTTCGGCTTGCTGGTGCTCGTGCTCTGGGTATTAACGGATAGAACCCGGCCGAAATGGATTGCCCCCGCCGCGCTGGGGTTGGCGTTGGTGATCACCCTTTTCGCCAATCCCTTTGGTCCCCGGAACCTGTGGTTACAGCTCGTTGTTCCGCGGAGCGCGGCGTGGCGAAACGTCATCGAGTGGGGGCCGTTGTGGGGACCCAAGACGGCCGGCGTCGCCTTCCCGGTTATCTTCGTTGTGTTGGCTGCGATCGTAGTACTGGGCCAGTTCCGGCAGCGACGCGAACCGAGCCGGACCTCGAATCTGTTCGGGCTTTGCCTCGTGATCATGGGGATCGTTCTCGCGCTGGTGGCTCGCCGACTCGTTCCGTGGACAGCGGTGGCGATAGCTCCGGCGGCCGCTCGCGCGCTGGATGCTCTCGTGCCCCGCCGCCGGAACGCGGCAGTCCTGGCTCTGGCCAATGTCGCGCTGGTTGTATTTCTGCTGGTGGCGAACCGATGGGTAGCCGCGCATTACGCGAAACATCATCCACTTTTTCCCAACGAGGGCGTGCTCGAACGCATGGTGTTCAACGGCACGCACTTTCCGGGCGGTGCGGCGGCATTTCTGGCGGCCAACCACGTCGAGAGCCGAGCGTTCAATGAATGGCGCTGGGAGGGATACCTGCGCGAGTATGCTCCGGGGATCAAGGTCATGATCGGCGGCCGCGCGCATCAAGTCTATGATGAGGCGACCTACTGGAAATACCGTGATCTCCTCGCGGGGACTGGGTCGCGTGCCACCCTTCAATCTCTGAATGTTGCTATTGCCGTCGTGCCGCTTACTCCCGAGTACGGGAATTTCTGCCGTGGTTTGTTGAGTGGCCCGGGTGCGTGGTCCTACGTCTATGCCGATCGGTACACGGCCGTGTTTGCGGATCCTGTGCACGTATCCACGCGTGAGCTCGTGGCTCGGGCGGTGGCGGGGGGGCTCGTCTATCCGGATTCGGCCAGCGAGGTGTTCTGCCGAGCCATGTGCCTATCCTCGCCGGCTACGGCGGATCCATCGCTGGCTGTACCTATATTGCAACGAGCGCTGACACTACGTCCCACCGGATACGCGTATCCCGTGCTCGTGCGGGGGGCGATTAAGATCAGCGTCCCGCGCGAGACTGTGATCGCCTATCTGGAACAAGAGGACGCGCGACTCCAGACGATGGCGAGCGGTGCCCCCGAGGAAAATGCGCTTCTGGATTGCCGGCTCTTCATCCTGCAGGAGCTCGAGCGCCTCTATCCCGCCGAGGCAACGGAAAAACGGCAGCGCCTGGCCGCTCTTCGTGTGCCTATCCAACGACGCATGGATGCGATTGCGAAGGCTTATCCCGCGTACTTTCGTCAGTAATGGGTTGGATCAGAGGTCGGGGCCGTCGATTTCTTCACGGACCAAGGCGAGCACGGCGGCGTTGGGAACGATCAGGTATTTATCATCCTCGAAAGTGATTTCCACCGAAGCTTTGCGCAAGAAAATAGCGTAGTCGCCTTCCTGGGCCGGGGGGGGAATGTAGCGCGGGCGGGTTTCCTTGCGTTTCCAGGGCTCTTCTTCGGAATCAAAGGGATAAGGGAGAGCGAGCCCTGGTCCAACCTGGACCACCCAGCCCACCGTGACCGCCTCGTTCTCTGCCACCGAAGGCGGCAAGTAGAGCCCGGAGCGCGTCTTCCCCTGGATTTCGGGGCGCACCATGATGTGGTCGCCGACGACGATCAAGCGTTTTTTCAGCATGAGCGGGCGCTAATGGCTTTTGACGCCCATGGCTTCGACCAGCTCTGGCTTCTTGACCTCGCCGCCGTGTACGACCACGGAACCGGCGACGATCTCATCTCCGAAATCCAGGTCGAGCTGCTTCTCCTTGTTGGTGAACAGGGTCAGCACGTTCAGAATGTTGCGCGAATACACTTCGCTGGCGTTGACCGGGAGAAGCGCTGGGACGTTCAAGACCCCGACAATGGTGACGTCGTGCTTGGTCACCACCTTGCCTGGTTCGGTGAGCACGCAGTTGCCGCCATTCTCTGCCGCCAAGTCCACGATCACCGCTCCCGGTTTCATCTTTTGTACGACTTCGGCAGTAATGAGCTTGGGCGCGGGACGTCCGGGCACCTGTGCCGTGCCGATGACCACGTCCGCGTTCATGATGTGCTGATCCACTACCGCGCGCTGCTTGCGCAAAAACTCTTCGGTGGCCTCCTTGGCATAGCCGCCCTTGGTCTCCATGTCGGCCGTCGTTTCCACCTCGATGAACTTGCCGCCCAGGCTTTGCACTTGTTCCTTGACCGCGGGCCGCACGTCGGACACTTCAACTACCGCGCCGAGCCGTTTGGCGGTGGCGATGGCCTGCAGACCCGCGACTCCGGCGCCAAGGATGACCACGCGCGCCGGCGGAACGGTCCCCGCAGCAGTCATGAGCATGGGGAAGATTTTGCCCAGATGATCAGCGCCCAGAATGACGGCCTTGTAGCCGGCCAAGTTGGCTTGCGAGGAGAGGGCGTCCATGGACTGCGCGCGGGTGATACGCGGAACCTGGTCCATGGCAAACGCGGTGATGTTGCGTGCGCGGAGGCGCTCCACCAAATCCAAGTTCGTCATGGGGAAGAGGAAGGAAACGAGAATCGTGCCGGATTTCAAAAGGTCGATTTCGTGTTTGCCGAGCGCGTCATGCTGGCGCGGGGCATGCAGTTTCGCCACCACGTCCGCGCCCTGATACAGTCCCGAAAGATCAGCCTCTACGGTGGCCCCCGCGTCGCGATAGGCCTGGTCCGAGATGTGGCAGCCTGCGCCCGCTCCCGACTCGACGGTGACCGTCCATCCCGCTTTGATCAGCTTTTTCACCGTTTCCGGCACGGCGGCGACCCGGGTTTCTCCGGGCACGATTTCCTTGGGCACGAATAGGGTAGGCATGTGGCTCCTCATTTTCCCACGACCGGCGCCCGCCTTTGGACGGGGCGGGCGGCTGATTGTAAACGCCAGGGCGAGACAAAGAAAGACCGTGGGGCATCGATTCCCAATATTCAGTTTTTGGATGAGCGTGGCGCCCGAATTCATCCTTATCGTTGTCGAGGAAGGAACGATGAGTACATCCGCGGTCTCGGCCAGCCCTGGGCGGAAGCCGACATCAAGGAAGAATCCAAGGAACAGCTTCGCATGTTCGGTGAGAGCATTTGCCGAGGTCTACCTTGCATCTACCACGACGCGATTGTGGGCGATGACGTGGTACACGGGATCTCGGAAGCGGTTGACCGATGCAAGGCGACGCTGCTCATTCTGCCGGTCGTGCACCCCGGGAAGCGTTTTCTGCCGAGCCGGAGCGAGAGAATCGCGCGGGCGGTCAAGGTGCCGGTATTTTTCCTGAAAGATGTGACGCTTGCCAGCGCGCGCCCGGACGCGACGCCGGCGAGGGCTTGCGAAATCAACTAGGCGCGGCGGGTTGGATCAAAGGGGCAGGGGCGTGTAGGATTAAGTCCTTCACCCTGCGGGTAGTTGGACCTGGAGACTCTCCCCGTTATGCATGCCCCTGAAAAACTCGTCATTATCGGATCCGGCCCTGCCGCTTTCACTGCCGGTCTTTACGCCGGACGGGCCGAGTTACGCCCGATCATATTCGAAGGCACCGTCGTCAACGTGCGGAACGAGATTCCCGGCGGCCAGCTCATGACCACGACCGAGGTGGAGAACTATCCCGGCTTTCCCGACGGTATCGGCGGCCCGGATCTCATGGATCTCTTCCGGCGGCAGACGGCACGTTTTGGGGCTCGTCTCGAACAGACCGATATCGTGAAGGTAGATTTCAAGCATTTTCCGTTCCGGCTCTTCACGGCCGATGACACCGAAATAGAGGCCTTGGCGGTGATCATTGCCACGGGAGCGCGGGCCAAGAAGCTGGAGCCCAAAGGGAGTGAACGCTTCTGGCAGAACGGCGTGAGCGCGTGTGCGGTGTGTGACGG
>Ga0075418_10000021_pt1 | contig 125546 bp, 97 predicted proteins | sample SoiMetdeltSBSDD2_FD_81776 | JGI IMG/M metagenome (GOLD analysis project Ga0075418, IMG submission 81776) | Bulk soil microbial communities from a Populus tree surrounding site in Tennessee, USA - Soil MetaG P. deltoides SBSDD2 | ecosystem: Environmental > Terrestrial > Soil > Tree plantation...
AAAGCCGAACGCGCCCAGGTTGATGGCGAACTCTTCCCACTGCTGATCGACGTAGTGGTCCGAGATATTGCCGTCCGTATCCGTCGGGCCCCAGCAGGCGCCCGTCACGCCGTCAGGCGGCTGGGAGGTAGGATTGTTCGTGCAGATGAACACGTTGACCGAGTCCACGCTGCCAATCGGAGGCGGCGCGTACTGATAGACGCCCCCGATGTTCTGCCACACGAAGAAGTCGGACCGGTCCACGGCACCACCGTTTTCGAAGTCGGTGCTGAGGATGAAGTCCCGAGGACGATTCGTGACCGTATCGAGTGGCGTACGGCCGCCGTTGGGGCCGTTGCCGACCAGGAAGTGCTCGGCTCCACCCGACCCGGGTTCTTCATGAATCCCGGCGAGGTTGAACTCGATGTCGGCGTGGCTCGCCCCGTCGTTGCTACGGGTGGCCATCGAGAACACCATCCACCGGTCGCCCAGATCATCAATGAACGTGAAGATCGTGGCGTCGGTGATGTCGTTCTTCTGCGGGAACCCGCCGCCTGACTTCTCCGTCCAGGGATCCTGGCCGGCGCCAATCAGGTCGTTGTTCTTGTTGCTACCGCCGTCGAAGATGCTGCTCTCGGTGTCAATGCCGGAATTACCATCCCGGGCGAATGACCGGACACCTTGAATGTCACTGAAGTCGCTGCCGTTGAACACCGGATTGCAGGCGGAAGCGGGATTGTCCGGATCGGCTGGACACCAATCCATCAAACCGTCCGTAATAGCATCGTTATCGCAAAAGGGATCGCCGTCGATTTCGAAGGTTTGTGATCCGAAACCGGCGATACCGCACGCGGGAACTGCACCAGCTGGCCGAGCCAGAGCCAAAAACACGAACAGGGCTCCGAACAAGGACAGCAAGGGCAACACGGTGCGGACCCTACCCTCCGAACATCGAAGGGATGGCGTAGTGAGTTCGCAGTGCATGTGGGACCTCTCGATTGATTTCCGTGTAGGACAGAGATGTAGATTCCCCGTCCGGCCGGAAGGTTTTGCAGACCCGAAGATGACCATTGAAACCCCCCCTAGCAGGCACGAATGTCATCTACTCCGCGACTCGGAAAAGATGGGCGGCCTTTTCCACGGAGCCCGAAAAGAATAGCACAAGGATTGAATAATTGCAATGTGCACGGCCTTTAATGCAGTTTGCCGGGTCCCTTTCTCCATATCAAAAATATAGGGAAGCCCCGAGGCGCTACCTCGATTAAGGGCTTCCCTTATGTTTGGTATGCGGGAGGCAAAGCCTCCCGGCTAGTCGACCAGCAAAACCTTCTGGGAGGCCTGTACGGTCGTTGTAGTCAAACGAAAGAAGTACATGCCGGGGGACTGCCGGACGCCTCGCTCGTCCGTGGCGTTCCACTCCAGGTTGTGCTCTCCAGCCGGCAGGACTCCATCGGCCAGGGTCCTTACCCGCGCCCCGTTCACGTTGAACACCTCGACCCGGGCCGCCTCGGCTTGGGGCAAGGAGAAGGTCACCCGGGTGCTGGACCGGAAGGGGTTGGGGGCGCTGGGCAGGAGCCGCGGTGTGAGCCCCAGTGCCTCATCCCCGACCGCGGTGGTGGCCGCAGGCTCCATGACCATGAAAACGGAGAGGGATGGCGACGATCCCTTGATCTTGTTCTGACTGGTCAAGAGCGAGGTGGTGACATTTCGCCATGCGGGGCGAGACAGCGACGTGTCGTAGTGATAGATCAATAGAAGAGTTTCAGGTCCAGTGTAATCGGTGTTGTTATAGCTAAGCGTTACTTCTACGTTCCCCGAAAACACGGCCGTCGTGGTCACGTCGTAATACTTGGGCGGATTGGAGGGCACGGGACGAATACCCTTCATGAGCGCCGGACCCGTGGACCGCAATGTCACCGTTGTGTTTCCGGCGGACAGCACTTGACCGAACATGATGCTCACCGTGGGATCGATAGTGACCAGAACATTGTTCCCGGAGGGCGTGTTGCCACCGCCACCACCGCCACCCGAAGGACCGAACTTCTCCACGCGGTTATTCGCCGAATCGACAACGTAAATGTAATTGTTACGGTCGACCGCGACTCCCCAAGGTCCGTAGAACTGGCCATTGCCGGACCCTACCGTGCCCCATTTGGTGAGGAATCCGAAACTGGAGGTCAACTTCTGAACGCGGTAGTTGCCGGTGTCAGTGACGTACATGTTGCCGCTTTGATCGAAGGCAATGTCACCGGGCGTGTTGAACTGGCCATCCCCCGAGCCGGGGGCCGACAGCATGCTCAGGTAGCCGCCACTGTTGCTGAACTTCTGGATCCGGTTGTTGCCGGCGTCACAGACAAACACATTCCCCGATACCGGATCCACACCGATCCCGATCGGCTTGTTGAACTGGCCGGTTCCGGTTCCGTAGCTGCCCCATTTGGTCACGAACGTGCCCGAGGAGGTGAACTTCTGGACGCGGTTATTGTCCTTGTCGGTCACGAACACATTGCCGTTCGCATCGAGAGCGACCCCATACGGCAGATTGAATTTTCCATCCGTCGCCCCGTATCCCCCGATGTTCAGGAGCCAGGTGCCGTTGTTGGTGAACTTCTGTACCCGGTCATTGCGCGCGTCCACAACGTAGACGTTGCCGCTCGCATCCACCGCGCAATCCCAGGCGAAATCGAAGCCCCCGTTGCCAGTGCCGCAGCCGCCGTACCCCGCCAGAACTGTTCCGGTCGAGGTGAACTTCTGGAAGCGGCAGGGAATGTCGGCTTGGGTCACGAAAATGTTGCCGTTGGCATCGGCCGCCACCCCTTTGGGCGTGTGAAACTGACCGAGGTTGGTGCCGAACGATCCCCATTGGAGGACATAAGGCGGCGGCGTTTCCGCCGAAGCCGCCAGCGGCATTGCCGCCAGAGTCATCAAGAAGGCGGTGAGGAACGCGTTCCGGGGCAGAGGTGTGTTCATTCGGGACTCCTCGAGGATTGAAACCGGCGCCTTTTGGACGCGCGCCCCCCGGCAACGCACCCCCCCGAAGCCGAATAACCGGATTGCTCCCGGCAATGAGAGCAACAATTGTAACACGACTTCACGCTTCATGGTACGTACCTTCCCTTGAGTCCGCCCCACGTGGACGGACGTACGGGCGTATTGCCGGACGACGAGAACTTCACGACTTTGTTCGCCGCTGAATCCACGACAAACACGGCTCCATGGTCATCCACCGCAATCCCCCACGGTCCCGTGAACTGCCCGTTACCGGTACCGACCGAACCGAATTTAGTCAAGAACCCGAAGCTGGACGTGAACTTCTGGACCCGATAGTTCCCCGCGTCCACGACCCACAGGTTCCCGCTCCGGTCGCAGGCGAGTCCACCCGGGGTGTTCAACTGGCCGTTCCCTGTCCCGGGAGCGTGAAGTTGATCGAGGTAGGTTCCGCTGGAGGAGAATTTCTCGATACGGTTGTTCCCCGCATCGGCCACGTAAACGTTCCCCGACGGGTCCACGGCAATCCCCAGCGGCTTGTTGAACTGCCCGTTCCCCGAACCGGCGCTTCCCCATTTCTTCACGAACGCGCCGGCCGAGGTGAATTTCTGGACCCGACTATTCTCGCGGTCGGTCACGTACACCGATCCGCCATCGTCGATCGCCACGCCATAGGGAAGATTGAACTTCCCGTCTGCACTGCCGTAACCGCCGAACTGGAGCAAATAGCTTCCGCTCGACGAGAACTTCTGCACGCGATCGTTGCGCGTGTCGACGATATAAACGTTACCCTGTCCATCGACCTCGCAATCCCACGAAAAGTCGAACTGGCCGTTGCCGGTGCCGCAGCCGCCGAAACCCAGAACGACCGCACCGGTCTTGGTGAACTTCTGAGCCCGGCAAGGAATATCTACCTGGGTTACGAAAACATTTCCACTGGGGTCGATGCCGATGCCCTTCGGGGAGTGAAACTGGCCGAGCCCGGTGCCGAACGACCCAAAGCTCATTTCGTAGCCAGGAGCACTATCGGCCAGAGCGGTGCTCGCGAGCGCGAGGTGGAAGAGACTCGCTCCGGTCATCGCGACCCGAAACGCGAGCCCGCTTCGCTCACGCCCCCTGTCCGTCCCGAAGGGACGTTTCTGTCCGCCAGTAAAACGCACCATTCCCACTTTCCGTGTTCGGTCGCACGTCGGCCCGGCTCTGAATGGAATTTCCTGTTATGCGCGGGGGGCGGGTGAATTTGCGGAGCAATTTGACCCATACCGGGACCGCGTGCGTTTGTATTTGAGATGAGAGTTGAAAAGCGCGCGGGGAAAAACCCCCGTAGTGGCGCGGCTCAGTTGCGACTGGCCGCGAGCAGAGATCGGATTTCCGGCGCCACCATTTCCGAGCGCGTAACCACGAGGGCCCGGAAATTGTCGCCGCCGACGTTGCGAATGATCTGCTCCCGCTGCGCTTTTACGAAGATGGAGTCTCCGGGATCGAGCACGAAGCTGTCACCCTGAATCTCGATCTCACATTTGCCACGGAGAACATACAAGTAGTACTCCTCGGGTACGCTGGGCCGGGGGGCGAGCCGAAGCTCTCCGGCGTCCAGGTCCAGGAAGAGCACGTTGAAGGCGCCCCGATCCGATCGTGCGCACAATACTTCGACGCTTACGTCTTCCCGTGTGCTGGCAACCTTCCGCCCTTTGCCTTTGCGCACCAATTCGATCTCCTTGTTTCGCTCATCCTCGAAAAACTCCTGCATGGGCACGTTCAGCGCCCGCGCAATGCGATGCAAGGTGGCTAAGGACGGAGAGGACACTCCCCGCTCGATCGTGGATACTTGTCCGTTGGTGATGCCCACCTGTTGGGCAAGCTCTAGCTGGGTCAGGTTCTGTTCCTTGCGAAGCTTCCGCAATTTTTGGCCCAGATAGACCATGTTGATCTGCTCGTCGTGGCTGTACATCGTTCCCTTCTTCCGCCAAAACGGATGCCGTCCGAACCAGCACCCCTGGCTTTTACCGGTCAAATTGGGAATGAATCCCCTGTCGTTCCCCGGGTTATATCCTCAAGGTTCATGCCATCTCGCCAGCCGATTCGAAAATAACGCTAAGCCAAGCGGGAACAATGTTTTGACCGGCGATTTATTGAAGTCTGGGGCCCACAGAACTCCTGAAAAATTGGAAATTATCCTCCCGACGTGATCGTTTCTTTCAACTTGTAATCCCGGATCTTCTTCCGGAGGGTCGGCCGCGAGATGCCTAGTACGTCGCACGCCCGGCCCTGGTGCCATTCCACCGAGTCCAGGACCCGCTGGATGTGCTCCGCTTCCACGTCCTCGAGACGCCGAAGGCTATAGCCGTAGCCGTTGGCGCGGGGGAGGGTGACCGGCTCGTCCAGACCGGGAAGCTCCAGAACCTCGCCCTTGGACAGCACCACCGCGCGGGTGAGCACGTTTTCGAGCTCGCGCACGTTGCCTCGCCATTCATAGGTCTTGAGCCGTCCCATCACCTCATCCGGCACCTTGAACACTTCCTTGTGGACGTCGCGATTGATCTTCTTCAGGAAATGCTCGACCAGAAGCGGGATGTCATCGCGCCGCTCGGAGAGGGGCGGGATGCGGACGTGAATGACCTTGAGCCGGTAAAAGAGGTCCTCCCGGAAACCGCCCGTCTCTACCATCGTCTGGAGATCCTGGTTGGTGGCGGCAATCACTCGCGCCTCGGTGCGCAGCGTCTCCCAGCCCCCCACCCGCGTGAACTCCCGCTCCTGCAGGACCCGCAACACCTTCGTTTGCAGGGCCTGGGCCATATCGCCGACCTCGTCCAGGAAGATCGTCCCTTTGCCGGCCAGCTCGAACTTGCCGAGCTTGCGTGCACTCGCTCCCGTGAACGAGCCCTTCTCGTGTCCGAAGAGCTCGCTTTCCAAGAGCGTTTCCACGATCGCGGAACAGTTCACGGAGATGAACGGCTCCTTGGGGCTCGCGTTGTGATGAATGGCGCGGGCGACGAGTTCTTTTCCCGTGCCGCTCTCTCCGGTCACGAGCACGGTTGCGTTCGAGACGGAGACGACGCCGATCGTTTTGTAGATTTCGAGGATCGCCTTGCTTTTGCCGATCAGCGTGTGCTCCGCAGAGGGCTCACCGCGCTCGGCTTCCAAACGCCGCACCGCATGGTGCAAGCGCTGGTTCTCGCGCGCCTTCGAGATGACGATGTCGAGCTCGAGTGGATCGAAGGGCTTGTGAATGTAGTCGAACGCGCCCAACTGCATGGCCTGGATCGTGGTCTGCATGTCCTGAAACGCAGTGATCATGATCACGTACGCAGCTGGGTCAATGGCACGGATCCGTCGAAGCGCATCGATCCCCGTGCCGTCCGGGAGCCGCACATCACAAATAACAAAACTGGGCCGTTGTTCCTCGAAGCTCTCCACACCTTCGGCAAGAGTGCCGGCGGTTATCGTCTCGTAACCCCGGCTCTTGAAGAAGAGGGAGAGCTCCCGGGTCAGGGACACCGCATCATCGATGATGAGGAGCCTGGGCATGGTCAGCTTTCTCCCGGCGCTTCGGGCACTCGCAGCGTCACCACGGTGCCGCCCCCCGGCGGACTGACCAGTTCCGCCGCGCCCCCGTGGAGCGACATGATCCGCCAGACGTTCGAGAGCCCCAGGCCGATGCGGTGCGAATCCGTGGTGAAGAAGGGTTCGAAGACGCGCGGTTGCAGGCTCGGTGCAATGCCGGGGCCGTTATCTCGAAGCTCGATCAGCCACCATCGCTGGTCGGCGAGTGGCTGGCGTTTCACCACCACGTGAAGCTCTCCGCCCATGGGCAACGCTTCGGAGGCGTTTTGAGCGACCTGTGTCACCGCCTGGGCGAGCTGCCGACGATCCATGTTCACGCGCGGGGGTTGGGTGGGAAACTGCCGGCTGACCGTGATCGACTTCCCGAGGAGAAGCGGCCTCGCGTCCTCGATCCCTTGTTCCACCGCGTCCAGCAGATTGCCGGGTTCGATGCGCGGTTGAGGCGGATGCACGTAACCTTCGAGGTTGCGCAAGAACAGCTCGATGCGATCGATCTCTTCGCGCGCGATGTCGAAGTGCACCCCCTGGTCGCCTTTGGGAGGCCCGGTCTGGAGCATGTAAAGGCTCAGCTTGAGCGCGCTCAGACGGTTCCGGATCTCGTGGGTCAAGTTGTGGCTCAGCACGCCCACAGTGCCCAGCTTCGCCTCCACGAGAAGTCGTTCCTGGAACGCATGCTGATCGGAGACGTCGCGTCCCACCGCCACCACGGCGATCGAACCACCCGACGCCTCGCGAACGAGACCCGTCTCCAGAAACACCGGAAAGCTGCTGCCGTCTTTCCGGTAGTTGATCACCTCACCGCGCCAGCTTCCGTCCACGGCGGCATCGCGGATGCGAACGGCCTGATCGGGCCGAAGCGAAGTGCGATAGAGCACCTCCATGTGCCGGCCGACTAACTCGGAGAGCTCATAGCCGAGTGCCTGCAGCGATTTTTGATTGACGTGAAGAATTTTCCCGCTGAGATCGAACAGCAGAATCCCGGCCGGGATGCTGTCCAGCGTGCGCGCCAATTCGCTGAGCGGGGGAGGTAATGGGCTGACGCCAAGGGGTCTCGAAGTCGACAAAGGTTCTTTCCCATGGACGGAGGTATTTGCAATGGGATTATAGAGCCTAAAGTCTAATCAATAATTTCGGGGGGCGAAATGCTTCTAATCTCTTTTGGGCCTCTCCCTGAGCGGCTCCTAGGCGGATTCGCGAACGGAGCGCCGTGCATCCGCGGCGGGACACTCCGGCCGGAGCGGGCACCCACCCGGTCCTTGGACCAGAGGACACCGTCCGACCAGGCAGTTCTCACGCCGGCAGTAAAACTCCCCGTGTTGCTTGCGATCCTTCTGGGTGTGATTCCAGCTCAACATAGCGTGCCTCCGTTTTCCTGCCATGCCCCCGTCACTTCTTGGTCACTCTCCATAAAAGCAACCGGCATGCCCGAAACCTCGAGGCTGAAACCCTGGATTTTCCTATCTTGCATCTTGTTACTTTCCAACGATCTAGATCATTTCTTGGGGCGGCCTCCCATTTGGGGATGACCCCGCCCCGACCCGGACTGTGGGCCAAAAGACACATAGGCGGTCCTCATTCGGCCAAAATCGCGCGGCCCCGGCGGGCGCTGGGCCATCAAGTTTGTGCGCCCAACGCCGATACCGGGATCGGGACAAGGGACCAGCCGGTTGGCTCGCGCCTTACTCCCGAGACTTTTGCTGAGAGGGATCCCGATGGTCGTCGTGTCGTACTCCGGCAAGGAAATCAACGCCAAGCTCGTCTATTACGGGCCGGGACTGAGCGGCAAGACCACGAATCTCGAGCACATCTATCAGAGCGTGCCGGCGACCAATCGCGGCAAGATGGTCTCGATGAAAACGCGCACGGAGCGCACGCTCTTCTTCGATTTTCTGCCGGTCGATCTGGGTGAAATCGGCGGGTTCAAAACGCGCTTTCTTCTCTACACCGTCCCGGGACAGGTCTACTACAACGCCACGCGCAAGCTCGTGCTTCGCGGCGTGGACGCGGTGATCTTCGTCGCCGATTCGGGCCAGGGGAAAATGGAGGAGAATCTCGAGTCGCTCGAGAACCTGCGCGAGAACTTGCGCGAGTACGGCCTTTCCCTCGACGATATGCCCTGGGTGATCCAGTACAACAAGCGCGATCTCCCCAACGCGTACACGCTCGAGGAGCTCGAGGCCGCGCTCAATCCCGGCGGCGTGCCGTCCTTCGAAGCGGTCGCCACCACGGGTGACGGCGTATTCGAATGCTTTCGCGGGACCGCGCGCATCCTGCTTCAGAAACTGAGCCAGGAAATCAAACTGGGTACGACCAAGCCCTCCGCCTTGACCGCTTCCAAAGCCACCGAGGGAAGCGAAACGGCTTCTTCGACTCCCCCGCCAGGGCTGATGAGCGGGGCGGGGGCCGGAAAGGCCTATCGTCCACCCTTGCCGACAAGCGCCAAGCCTGGAGCCATTCCGCCCGCAGTGCCGCACCCGCCGCGGCCCTCCGCGCCAACGCCTCCGCCGGTCGCCGCCGGGGAGTCGAGCGCCTCGATGGCCAAGCCATATCGTCCCCCGGTGCCCGGCCAAGCCCCGGCCCCGGCCGCAGGGCCGGCTGCACCCCGTCGCCCTCAGCCCGAGCCGCGTCAGGGAACGAGCCGCATCATGCCGTCGCCCTTGACGCCTCCGCCGCCCCCCATCCCCGAGCCGGAGCCGGTGACTTCAGGAGCAGATTGGTTCGAGGAAGAAGGGGCCCCCGAAACGATTCAAGAGGTCGAGGAAGCTTTCGCTCCCTCGCTAGAGCTCGAGGAGACCGCTCCGCCCCAGACTCCGTTCGAAACCGGCACGGCGTGGGTCAAGGAAGCGGGTACCCTCCCCGAACCTGGCTACATCGAAACGGTTCGGGATGAAGAGACCGAGGACGTGGAGGATCTGGAGATCCCCCCCCTGCGCGGGAGCGCGTTCGCTCAACAATTCGATACCGACGATCCGGACGATTCCCTGGAAGACGAGCCGGGATTCTGGGGACGGCTGTTCAAGCGCAAGGGCAAGGATCGTGACTCCGAGCAGTTCCGTCGCTACCCGACCCCCGATCTGGCCGAGAGATCCAGGCCCATGCCTGGCCTGACGGCAAGCGTGCCGCCCCTGCCTCGAGTGGCACCGCCGGAGCCGCCCCAGAAGCCTGCGGTCACTCCGGTTACGTTGAGGCGTGAGATCGCTCGGTCGCCTCAGGTCCCCCACCCTGCGGGGTTACGGACGGAAGGGCCCGTCGTCGTCGAACGGACCGTGCAGGTTCCTATCCAGCTCGGTGCTGAGGAAGCGCGGCGGGGAGCGATCCTGAAGCTCACCTTGGAAATCGTGATCGCCGGTTCTCGCTCGAGGGCTGACCGAGAGGACGCCGCCTAACCCGGGACCCGAACACGTCCTTCGGGTGTATGATGGGATGCAGTCACCTGTCCGAGCGTTGACGTGGATTAGAGCGGGCGAGTAGGCTCAGGATGTTGAACATGACGCGGCTCACCCTCATCATTTTTGTAATGGTTCTCGTGGCGGCCCCGGTCTTTGCCGGAGGCCCGGATCCCGTTTTTATGGGTGGGTCCAATGCGCCCTCGTCCGGTCTTCTCAAGTCCGGACTGCTCGACTTCTCGCGCCTCGAAGTGAGTAACAGCCTCACCTTCGGCACCTCATCGTCCTCTCTCTACGGCAACCAATCCGCCGGCCTGTGGATGACGCGCTTCGGCTATCGCGTGTCGAATCCGTTGCACGTCGCCGTCGATGTCGGGGCGCTGCTCAACACCTCCGGCGACGGTCCGGTCTTCAACGAGAAGAATTTGTTCCTGCGTGGGTTCGAAATGAACTACGCCCCGAGCAAAAATTTCCAGCTCAACGTTGCCTATCAGCACTGGCCCGCGGGGTCGAACCTGCAAAGCCTGTACGGGTTCGGCGCGAGCCCCTGGGGATCGCCACTCGGCTCGGTCCGGTGATCTTCCGGTCTTCTAACCGGCCCGTTCCTCGTCCCCCCTCTCCCTCCCACGTCAAGCTGCGCGAGCGCGCGGAAGACTTATCGCGGCAATTGCGGGCCGAACCCGGACGCATGGATTTGACGATCGAGCTTGCTTCGGCGCTCGAGAAGCTCGAGGAATTCGCCGACGCGCTGCGCGTGGTGGAGCGCATGGCCAAGCGCGGAGCGGCCACCCCCGAAATCGTGCGGCTTCGCGCCGAGTGTTTGCGCCGCGTGGGTCGCGTCGCCGAATCGGTGCAAGTGCTCGAGGAGTCCGGACATTTGTTGGGAGACGATGCCCTGGCCTTGATCACGAAGGGGCGTTGCTACACCGCGGCCGGGCAGAGCGACAAGGGCGTCGACGCGCTTCGGCAAGCGGTCAAGCTGGACGCCAAAAACGCCGAGGCGCACTACGCGCTCGGAACTGCGCTGGCCCAGAGCGGAAAGCCGGTGGACGCGGAACGCGAATACCAGTCCGCCCTGTCCCTGGATCCCGAGATGAGCAAGGCGCACATCAATCTCGGCATCCTGTACGACTCGGTCGGGCGGCGCGAGGAAGCGTTGGAGTCGCTACGGCGCGCCGTGACCGCCGATCCGGAAAGTGCGGTCGCCCATGCGAACCTGGGCGCGTTGTATGGGGAGCAGGGACGTCGCGAAGAAGCCTTGGCCGAACTGCATCGTGCCCTCGAGCTCGATCCGCAATCGGCGGAAGCGCACTTCAATCTCGCCATCTTGTTCCTGGACGAAGGACGTCTCGAGGCGGCCGCGGACGCCATTGCCACCGCGCAGCGACTCGCCCCCGGAGACAAGCGCATCCTCTATTACGCCGGCGTTCTCTTGCTGCGTCAGGGTCGTTATCAGGAGGCGATCGGATCGCTGGAGGAGTACGCGCGCATGGCGCCGGAGGATCGGCGCGGGGTCTACAACCTCGGCGTCGCGCATTTGCGTCTCGGGCACTTCGACGACGCGATCACGTGTCTACAGAACGCGGTCAAGGCCGACCCCAACCATCAGCGCGCGCATTATTACCTCGGCGTGGCGCTGGATCGTAAGGGGCTCAAGCACGAGGCGCGCCTCGCCTATCGTGCGGCCGATCAGCTCGACCGCGGCGGCACACCGTTCCGCTAACGCGCCACTCCATTCCGCTTATTTAAACGGGCAGTACAGCCTGTGCGCGATGCTCGGGAAGAGCCCTTCGCCTCGGCGTCTCCGCGCTCCTCGAACGATTATCAATCGTTCTTCGTCGCTCTGGCCCGCCGCGGGTCCCCGCTCGGGGCCGACACGTTGCCATTCGAGAAATACGGAGACATCCAGGCCCCTCGCGCCCGCGACGTCCCAGAGTCGAGCGCCGAGCGAAGGGCAAGTCTTCCCTACGCATCGCGCACAGGCTTCATTGCCGGTAAGATCGCGCTATGAGCGAATCGGAACTGGAGCTCGATCGGTACGATACGGATCCGGAGGCGATGCGGCGGGCCGCACATCAGGCGGTCGATCTCATCATCGATCACATTTACGGTCTCTCGAGCGAGCCGGCCTGGAACGTGTTGCCGCGGGCAGAGGGTGAAGCGCGATTGCGCGAACCCGTTCCCGAAACCGGCACGCCGCTCGAGACGCTATTACCGCGCCTTCGCAACGACGTTCTGGAACATCGCGCGCGGGTGGGTCATCCGCGTTTTTTCGCCTTCATTCCGAGCGCGCCCACGTTTCCGTCCGTGCTGGGGGACGTGCTGACCGCGGGATTCAATCCGTTCGTGGGGACGTGGCTCGGCGGCTCCGGGCCGTCCATGCTCGAGCTCGTCGTGTTGGATTGGTTTCGCGAGATGCTCGGGCTGCCGGAATCGACCGGCGGTCTCCTCACCAGCGGTGGATCCTCGGCCACGGTGATGGCATTCGTGACCGCCCGTCATGCCCTGCTCCAGGATGAAGTTCAAAACGCGGTCATCTATGCGTCATCGGAAACGCACTCCGCGGTCGAACGGGCGGCCTGGATCACCGGGTTTTCACGGGGGTCCCTCCGCAAGCTACCCGCGGATGCGAGTTATCGGCTCGAACCCGAACGCTTGCGGGCGGCGATCGGAGAAGATCGCGCCCGCGGATTACATCCGTTCATGATCGTGGGCAATGCGGGCACCACCAACACGGGGGCGGTGGACCCCCTTCTGGAGCTGGGACGATTGGCCCGCGAAGAGCAGCTCTGGTTCCATATCGACGGCGCCTACGGAGGATTTGCCGCCATCTCTCCGCAAGGGCGTGACCTTCTGTCCGGATTGGAAACGGCCGATTCCTGGGTGCTCGATCCGCACAAGTGGCTCTATCAAGGGATCGAGTGCGGATCCCTGTTGCTTCGCCGGCCCGATCTTCTCCGCGACGCATTTCACATCATGCCCGACTACCTGCAGGACATCGATCGCGGGGATGCGGAGCCCAACTTCGCCGATCGGGGCATGCAATTGAGCCGCACCGCGCGCGCGCTCAAGGTGTGGCTCTCCGTCAAGGCGTTCGGTCTGGGCGCGTTCCGCCGCGCGGTAGACCGGACCCTGGATCTGGCTCGTCTCGCCGAGCGCACGATCTCCGAGCACCCCGATTTCGAGGTGCTCTCCCCGGCCTCGTTGGGAATCGTCACCTTTCGCGTCGTCCCTCGCGGGGGGCGTTTCACCGCCGACGACCTGAATCGCGCCGTGCTGGAGCGGCTGAACGCGAGCGGCTACGCCTTTCTTTCCTCAACCCGTATCCGCGGGTGTTACGCACTCCGGTTCTGCATCTTGAGTCACCGCACGACCGCCCAGGACGTGACCGGCGTCCTGGCGCGCTTGATCGAACTCGCGCGCGACCTCGAAGGAGGCGTAGACTAGCGACCTGGGCAACACGCGGAGGAGGGTCCTCGTGAAACCGGATGCCGAAGAACGGATTCCCGATCAGGGTCTAGCCAAGACCGCGCTCATTCGTGAGCTGGTCGACCTGTCGACGTTCACCGAAGGCATTCTGCGCACGCTCGGTTCGGCGGTGGTGGCGATCGATGGGTCGGGCCGCATCGTGTACGTCAATCCCGCCGCGGAGAGTCTGCTCGGCGTGAGCGCAGCCACGCTCCTCTCTCGTCCCGCCGCCCAGGTGCTGGTGATGCGGGGCGGCGAAACCCTCCTCCCCACGTCGTCCTCTCTCGATGCGATGGGTGAGGTCGATCTTCAGCTTTCCGACGGCCGAACCGTCACCGTGGACGTGCGCGTGTCGCGACGCGAGGATGCCCAGGGCGGGCTCGTGGCGATCCTCACTGATCGAACCGAGCTCAAACGGGCCGAAGTTTCGGCGCGACGCAAGGAGCGCTTGGCGTCCCTCGGTGAGCTCTCCGCCGGGGTCGCCCATGAGATTCGAAATCCCCTCGCTGGGATCGGCGCGTCGGCGCAACTCCTCAGCGAACGACTCGGTGCGGACGAGAACCATCGCCGGTTGATCGAGCTCATCCTCGACGAAGTAGCGCGGCTCGACCGCATCGTGGAGAGCATGCTCCAGTTTGCGCGGCCTCCGGAGCCACAGCTTCGCCTGGCTCCCCTCGGGGCCGTTCTCGATCGGGCCCTCGGACTTTTGGCCGAGGAAGCAGAGACGTCGGGAGTCACGATCGAAACGCACCCGGCCGGGGAGCTTCCCCAGATCTGGATCGATCCCGATCAAATCGAGCAAGTCGTGCTCAATCTGGCCAGAAACGCGCTCCAAGCCATGGAGGAATCCGGAGGGGCTCTCACCCTGACCCTGCGTCGCGTGTCACGGCCTCGCTACATCCGGGTGCGGAGCGGGCGGCGGCGCGAGGACCGGGGCGGCGTGCAACCCGCCGAGGGGCCGCTTCAGGATTGGGTCGAGCTCGAGATCCAGGACACCGGTCATGGCATCCCGCCCGAGGAGCTCGACCGCATCTTCAATCCCTTCTACACCACGCGCAAACGCGGAACCGGGCTGGGCCTTGCAATCAGTGAAGCCATCGTGCGCGAGCACGGGGGCATGATCACCGTGCAGAGCCGGCCCGGGCACGGCACGACCGTGCTCGTGGATTTACCCGAAGACAAGCGCCAGTCGCAGCGGCGCTCCGGATGAGGCATTCATGAAAAACGAAGAGAACACCGAGCTCGGCACCGAACGCACGGTGCTCGTCGTCGATGACGAGAAAACGCTTCGCTTCACGCTGGCCGAGGCCATGCGCGACGAGGGCTATCACACTCACGAGGCGGCCAGCGGCGCGGAAGCCTTCGGTCTCTTGCGGGAAGAAAACATCGACGTCGTGCTTCTCGACCTGAGGCTCAAGGAATCGGGCGAGGACGGCCTCACCCTCTTGAAGCGCATCAAGAAGGATTTTCCGGAGGTGGAGGTGGTCATGATGACCGCCTATGGAAAATTCGAGCACGCGGTCGAGGCGACGCGGGCGGGCTGCTTCAACTTCGTGGGCAAACCCTTCCAGCTCGATCAAATCAAGCTCGTGGTCAAGGGCGCGCTCAACAGCGCCGCCTTGCGTCGCGAAGTTGAGATCCTGCGCCGGGGCGTGGTGGGCCGCTTCCCCACCGATCAAGTCATCGGTCAGAGCGAGGGCTTGCGCCAGGTCATGGACACGATCGGCAAGGTCGCCCGAAGCCGCGCCACTGTGCTCTTGACCGGCGAAACAGGGACCGGGAAGGAAGTGATTGCGCGGGCCATCCACAAGCGCTCCGACGTGGCCGAGGGACCCTTTGTCGCCCTCAACTGCAGTGCCGTTCCGGAAAACCTCCTCGAATCGCAGCTCTTCGGACACGAAAAAGGAGCCTTCACCGACGCGAAGTTTCGCAAGAAGGGCGACTTCGAGCTGGCCGATCACGGCACGTTGTTCCTGGACGAGATTGGCGACATGGCACCGGGGCTTCAAGCCAAGCTGCTGCGCGTGCTGGAGGGAAATGGGTTCAAACGTCTGGGTGGCACCGGGGACATCGTGGTCGATGTGCGCGTCATCGCGGCCACGCACCGCGATTTGAAGCAAGCGGTGATTGAGAGTCGCTTCCGTGAGGACCTTTTCTTCCGGCTGGCCGTGATCCCTGTCCACATTCCCCCGCTGCGCCAGCGGCGGGAGGACGTGCTCACGCTGGCGCGTTTTTTCCTGGATCACATGAACAAGGAGATGGGGCGCTCCATCCAGGGGTTCACTCCGGACGCAGAGGCGGCGCTCCTCGAGTACGCCTGGCCGGGCAACGTGCGCGAGCTTCGGAATGTGGTGGAACGCGCGGTGCTGCTCGCCGCGGGCGATCGTATCGATGGACCCGCGCTGCCCTTGGAAGTGCTGGCCCCGGTCGCATCCAAGCCTGGTGATCTCCCCTACCGGAACATGGAAACGTGGAGCCTGGCCGACTGGGAAAAGCACGCGATCGCGTTCGCATTGCGCCTCTGCAGCGGCAACAAGACCAAGGCCTCCGAGCTGCTCAAGATTTCTCGGCAAACGCTGCGCACCAAGATCCACGAGTACGGCCTGGGTAACGACGAGGACTAGCGCCTCGAAGCGATCCGTTTTTGGCCGCCCCCCGCCTCGAGCGGGAGAAAATTTATCGCTCAGGTTTGCGATGTGCATGCCGATAGGACCTCTGTTCGAGTCCTACCTCTCCACCGCGAGCCCGTTTTTCCCCCCGCGTTAGATTCCCGCCAATTGCTGTGTTCACCGCCCGTTAGAACGGGCATCCCCTCTGCCCAGGTCCGTTTTATCGACCTCCTGGGTTTTCCGCCCCCTCCGGTGGCCCTGGTCTTGCTCCTTGAATCGGCGACTTCCGGGGCATTCGCCCCGACATCGAGGTTCCGACTCACGAGGAGACGACGATGCCGACCACATCCGCCGCCCGACGCAAAGAGAAGGTAGTGGCCGTAGTAAAAGAGAAGGTAGTAGCAGTCGTAGTAGAGGATATCGCCAAGCCGGACGCGGCCAAACCTGCGGTCTGGAAGAAGCCGACCAAAGACGAAGCGTACCGGCGGTATGCCCCGCTCATGAAATACGTGGTGGATCGCGTCGCCGCCAACGTTCCCAAGTACGTGGAACGCGACGATCTTTTGAACGCGGCCGCACTCGGCCTTTTCGATGCCCTCGATAAGTACGACAGCAAGAAGGGCACAAAATTCGAAACCTACGCGGTGTGGCGCATTCGCGGTGCCGTGCTCGATGAACTGCGGGCGATGGACTGGGCAAGCCGCTCCGTGCGTCGCAAAGCACGCCAGCTCGATCTCATGACGCGCGATATGGATCAACGACTCGGTCGCGCCGCGTCCGATGAAGAGCTTGCCGACGCCATGGACATCTCGGCGAGCGAGATGGCGCGTCTTCTGGATGAAGTGCGCGGCGTCGTCCTTCTTTCCCTCAACCAGCCGGGCGGCGACGCCGAAGACGGCCACTCCGGTGGGTTGGCCGAGGTCATTGAAGATCCCAACGCCAAGGACGCGCTCGAGGACGTACAGAAGGATCAGCTTTCCGATCTCCTGGTCGACGTGATCAGCGACCTTACCGAGCAGGAGAAGCTCGTCTTGTCCCTCTACTACTACGAGGAGATGAACTTGAAGGAGATCGGCGAAACACTCCACATCTCCGAATCTCGAGTGTCCCAGATTCATACCAAGGCCATTTCCCGCCTGCGTCATCGCGTACGCCGGGCCGCCTGATTTCGACCTTCGACCACCAAGACGCACGACCACCGCGTCTCGTCCGATGAGACGCGAGAAAATCCTGGGGAGGAAACACCACGTGAAGACCGCCAAGACGAAGACGAAGACCAAGACCACCCAACCCAAGTCCGACAGCCACAACAAGACCGCCCGGGCCAAGCTGGCCCTTGTGGAGCGCTGTCATTCGCTGGGCCTTCTGGAGCAACACTCGGTGGAACGGCTGGAAAAGCTCGCCGAAACACTGGAGCAGGGCACGGATGGTCCGGTGAAGGCCTTGGCCTGGGACCGAGAGCTTTATGCGAGCCTGGTCGCGTTCGAAGCCCAGGGCGGCGACGGTGCATCGAAAAAGAATCTTCCGCCCCTGATCGCGTACGCCGAGAGCCTCTGCCACTTACCCGATACGCGGGACGGTTTGACCCAGGCCCTGGCCGCGCTCCGGAAGACGATCCCCTTCCACGGCGGGAGCCTTTACGTGCGAAATCCCGATCTCAAGCAGGTGGAGCTGACCGCGGTGTGCGGATTCGAGGTCGAGCTCGTGCCTCGCATCCGGTTTGCCGAAGGCAACGGCTTCTCCTCCTGGGTGGCCACGCGCAAGAAACCGGTGCTGTACTCGTCCATTCATCGCAACGAAGCGCCCGGGTCCGGGAATGTGCGCTCGTTCATGTCAGCGCCTCTCGTGGTGGGCGATAGCACGGTTGGCGTGGTGCACGTCGGGCATCGGGACGAGAACGCGTACGATCCTTCCGTGCTCCGCCGGCTCCTTTTGGCCGCCGGCCCCTTGAGCGCGCTCGTCCAGCGCTACGTGGCCAACCAGCAGATCGCATCGCGGGAAATTCGAAACCCCATCACCGGCCTGGCCACTCCCCCTTACTTTCGGTCCCGGCTCGAGGAAGAGGTCGTGCGTTGCCGCGAGTTAGGGCACGCGATGAGTCTCCTGCGCCTCAGGCTCAATGAGTTGACGGCCCTGGGAGAACAGTTCGGGGCTGAGTTCAAGGAACGCAGCCTGGCCGACCTCTCCCGCCTGGTCGCGGAGTGGAAGACGGCCACCGAGCTCGTGGGGCACGACAACGGGGACACCCTCCTCGCCGTCCTACCCGCGATGCGCGCAGACCGGGCCCAGGAACGCGCCGAGGCCCTTGCCGCCCTGGTCCAGAAGCATAACTTCCCGCGCCGCAAGCGAATGACGCTGGGGTGGGGGTTGGCCACCTACCCGGCGGACGCGGAGAGCGCTCAAGAACTGCTGGTCTGTGTCGATAAAGCCCTGAATGAGGCATGCCGCCCCCGGGGGGGCTTCGAGGGCGTTTCCCAGCTTATGGTGGCGTAGGGCTCCGTCATTCAGAGCCCGGTTCGATACTCCTTCGGAAATTCCCGGAGCCCGATGACAGAGACCGGCGCCGAAACTCCCGAACGCGCACGCATTCTCGTCGTGGATGACGAGGAGAACGTTGTCCAGATCCTCGTTGATCTTCTCTCCGAGGGTCCCTACACCGTGGACACGGTCTCGAGCGGCGAAGAGGCGCTGTCGGTTCTCCGCAAGCAGCCTTACGACCTCATCCTCACCGACATCAACTTGCCGGGGGTGAATGGACTCGAGGTGGTAAGCGCGGCCAAAGAGGCGGATCCGGAAACGGTGGTAGTGGTCATCACCGGCTACGCATCGACCGGCACCGCCATCGATGCGCTCCGTCAAGGCGCCTACGACTACATCACCAAGCCCTTCGACCTCTGGGAGCTGGATCAAATCGTCGCGCGGGGTTTGGGAAGCCGGCGACTCGTGGTCGAGAACCGACGGCTCGTCCAGAACCTGCAAACCGCCAACGCCGAACTGCGCCGTCACGAGGAAGCGCTGCGGTATGAGGTGGACATCGCCACCCGCCGCATTCGCACGCTCTACGAAATTTCCAAGGATGTGAACGCGAGCCTCGACGTGCATCACACCCTGAACTTCATCGTCGCCCAGGCGGCCATGCTCACCGAAGCGCACCTGGGACTTCTCTTCCGGGGCCGGGAAATGAGCAGCCGGCTCACCGCCGAGGTGGGCTATGGCCCCACCGGCGCCGCGGCCGGGACCGCGGTGGTTCAGATCGGAAAGACCGTCATTGGACGGGTCGCCGAATCGCTGGAACCCGCGCGCGTGCAAGTGGTGGATCCGGCCGAGCTCGGGGAACAGTTCTTCGTCGAGCTAGGCGTGCGAAGCGTCCTCGCCGTGCCTCTCCTGCACAAGGGACGCCTCATGGGCGTGCTCAGCATGATGGAAAAGGAGAAGGGTGCCTTCACCGAGGAAGATCAGGCTCTCCTCGAGTCCTTCGCCTCCCAGGCTGCGCTCGCTCTCGCCAATGCCGAGCTCTACGAAACCGCGCGCGAACTGGACCGCATGAAGTCCGAGTTCGTGGCCGTGGTGTCGCACGAAGTGCGTACGCCCTTGACCGCCATCCAGGGTTCATTGGAGCTCGTCCTGGACGAGCGCTACTTCCAGATGGCGGACAAGATGCGGGAGCTCCTCACCATTTGCCAAACCAACGTGGAAAAACTGCGCACGCTGATCAACGAGATCCTCGATTTCTCGAAGCTGGAAGCAAACCGGCTGAGCCTCAACTTCCTGCCGCTGGACATGTTCGAGGTCGCACGCGAAGTCGTGACGAGCATGGAGAGCATCGCCGAACCCAAGTCGATCCGGCTTAGGCTGGACGCCGCCTCCGACCTTCCCGTCATTCAGGCCGACCGGATGCGGGTGGGACAGGTGCTCACCAACTTGCTTGGAAACGCGCTCAAGTTCACGCCGGACGGCGGTAAGGTGGACGTGATTCTGGAAGCGCACACCGACGGGAGCATTCTGTGCGTGGTTGCCGATACCGGCCCCGGCATTGCCTCGCATCACATGGGCAAGCTCTTCCAGAAATTTCAACAGCTCGACTCTTCGATGACACGCAAGCAGGGCGGCACCGGCTTGGGCCTTGTCATTTCGAAGGGCCTCGTGGAGGGCCACGGAGGCAAGATCTGGGTGGAAAGCGAAGTGGGGGTGGGAAGCCGCTTTTGTTTCCTGCTTCCCGAGCATCCGCCCGTGCTCGAACGCGACCGCGACCTTGAGGACACAGAGCCCGCCCAAAAAGCCGCCTAACTTGTCAGGGCGGCCTCCCCGATGTTACGCTAAGTTAATTCATTAACTGCAGTTCTCCGTCTCGACGCGCAATCCTGGGGCCTTCGTGACGGTGGGGAAAGCATCAGGTCATGTTGCTCGTATTATTCCGGCACGGCCCGGCCGGAACCGCAGATCCCGCCCGCGGACCGGAGGACGCCAAACGCCCCCTCACCCCGCGAGGCGTCGAAAAAACCCGGCGCGCCGCTCTGGGGTTAGCCCGTGTTCTCGAAACCGAGCCCCACATCTTCTCGAGCCCCCTCCTTCGCGCCAAGGAAACGGCCGATCTATTGGCTGCCGCCTATGTGCCGATGCTACAGGTGGAGGTCCTGGAGGCCCTGGTGCCCGGGCGGCCGCTGGAGGAGATCTTGGGCCGTATCGCAGAGATCGCGAGCGGAACGGTGGTCCTGGTGGGTCACGAGCCCGGGCTCGGACATATGGCCGGACTCCTCGTCACCGGAAGGCAAATGACGCTGCCGCTCAAGAAGGCCGGCGCATGCGGCATCGAGCTTTTGGGGAACATTGTGCCCGGACAGGGCGAACTCCTATTCCTGGCCACGCCCCGTATGTTGCGGGCGCTCTCGACGTGACGCGATGAGCGATCATCTGCCCGGCACCTATGCCGCCACTCGCACCGAATACCCCGGACGCCTCTTCATCGTCGAGGGTATCGACGGATCGGGAAAGAGTACTCAGCTCACCTTGCTCGCGCAGTGGCTCCGCAGCCTGGGTTACCCGGTCGTGTTCAGCGAATGGAACTCCTCCCCCATCGTTCGCGAAACCACCCGCCGGGGGAAGCGGCGAAAGATTCTCACCCCGCTCACCTTCTCCCTCATCCACGCCACCGATTTCTCGGATCGCGTCGAGCGGGAAATCCTTCCCTCATTGAAGGCGGGAGCGATCGTGCTCGCTGACCGCTACGTGTACACGGCTTTGGCGCGGGACGTCACGCGGGGCGTCGACCCGCAGTGGGTGCGTTCCTTGTATCGCTTCTCCCCCGTTCCCACGGTCGCCTTTTACTTCCGCGTGCCCCTCGAGGTGGCGTTGAAGCGCATCCTCTCCGGCCGCCCCAAGCTCAAGTGGTACGAGTCCGGCCAGGATCTCGGGCTTCATGCTGAACCGGCCGCGTCCTATCGCCTGTTCCAAACCCGCATTCTCGAATCCTACGAGCAGCTCACCGGGGAATACGGCCTGCACGTGATGGATGCCACGAAGCCGATCGAGTACCAGCAGAAGTTGCTCCGGCGCGCGATTCTTCCCCAGCTCGGCGGGTTGCGCCGGGATCTGAGGCTCCATGGCGCGCTTTGAATCCTACGGGGTGGGCATCCCCGGCATCGATCTCCAGGAGCTGAGCGGCTGGCTCATCGTGATCGAGGGCACCGACGGCGCCGGACGGACCACGCATTTGAACCGTCTGCGACCCGTACTGGAGCGCAAGGGATACGCGGTCGCCGAAACCGGACTCTCGCGTTCCGATCTCGCCGCGCGCGGCATTCGTCAGGCCAAAGAAGGCAACACGCTGGGCTCCAATGCTTACAATTTGTTCTACGCGACGGATTTTGCCGACCGGCTGGAACGCCAGATCCTTCCTGCCCTCCGGGCCGGGTTCGTCATGCTCACCGACCGTTACACGTACTCGCTCATCGCCCGGGCGATCGTGCGCGGCGCGGATCCGGACTGGATCAAGAACGTGTACTCGTTCTCGATGAAGCCCGACGCGGTGTTCTACCTGCGCATTCATGTCGAGGATCTCGTCCCGCGCATCGTCGCCAACGGGGGGTTCGATTACTGGGAATCCGGCATGGATTTGCCGATGGGGGCCGACCTTTTCGATTCGTTCGTGAACTACCAGACCCGAGTGATCGAAGAGCTGGATCACCTCGCGCAGGATTACGGGTTCGAAACCCTCGACGCCACGCGTCCGGAAGACGAAACGGCGGAAGATCTCGCCGATCGCGTGCTCAAGCTTCTCGACCGCCGTCCGAATCTTCTCCTCGAGCTGGTTGAGGAGGACACGTCCAGGGGAGACGGTCCGGCGTGAACCCGAAGCCGGCACCAGAGCGCGGGGCTCGATCCGCCCGCCGGGAGCTGGCGGTCAGACTGGAAGCCGATCTTGCCCACCGTGAATCTCTCTTCGCGGCCGCGGCCGTTCGCGTTCGCGAGCGCGACGATCCGGAGGCGCTTCACGACCTGCGCGTGACCAGCCGGAGGCTATCCGAAGCCTTTCGCTTGTGGGGCGCCCTGCTCGATGCCCGCTATGCCAAGCGCGTGCGCCGGCGGCTCAGGCGATTGCGCCGGGAAGCGGGGCCCATCCGCGAAAAGGAAGCGACCCTGGAGCTCTTGCGTTCCTACGAAAAGTCTCAACCTGCCGAGACGCGGGAGGCTGTCCAACCCTACGTGCGCGTATTGCGCCGTGAGATCAAGCGTGGGCGGCGCCGGATGGCGGATCTGGTCTCGTCCAAACGCGTCGGGTTCATCCTCGAGGCCTCGGCTCGCACCCGGCTCCCCGTGCGGTCACGGGCCGACAAGCTCCCCGACCCTTTGGCTCTGGCACGCCGGCATCTAGCGAGCGCTCGGCGCACGTCGGAACGGCTCATGATCGCACTCGGGCCCTCGGGCACCGAGGAGGCGTTTCACGACGCGCGGATCGCGATCAAGAAAGATCGCTACGCCGAGGAGTGCTGGATCGAGGCGGAGCCTTCTCGAGATCGCGCCCGCGTGATGCGCTTGCAAGCCCTGCAACGGGGCCTGGGGGCGCTGCGGGACCACGCGGTTCTGGAGACGGCTCTCGAGATGCAGGCGCTTGAGCTCGCCGGCCGTGGCCATTTGTCCCAGGCCCAAGCGCTTCGACCGCTTTTGGAAGCGGTGCGGCGGGGGCACGCCGAAGTGCGGGCCGCGTTCCGTCGGCTCGCCGCTTCTGGGCAGCGGTCAAAAGCTCGACCTGGACACGAGACCCCAGAAGCCGCGACAAAAGCCGCGTCCGCTGGCGGGCCGCCCAAACTTCGAGCCGTGCATCCCCACGCGCGGACACCTGGATCCTGAGCCGGCCTTTCGTGGGGAGCGCGCGGACCTCCTTCACCAGCTGATACTGGCTCCGGTCGAGCGCCTCGGCAATGCGAAGAAGAGCGGCGAGCCAGAGCACGGTGCGCCGGCGCCGTTTGCGCAGGCTGCCGTATCCGTCGTCCTTCTTCTTGGGCCGCCTCCTCCCGTGATACCGCGCCACCAGGGCCACCACTTCGACTTCCTCGGCCGAGAGGCCGCGCAGGTTGCCGTTCTTGACGATGTAGTACGAATGCTGCGCGTGCTTTTCATGGCCGATGCTGGAGCCCACGTCGTGAACGAGCGCGGCATAATGCAAAAGCCGTCGCGCGTCTTCATCCAGGCAATGCTCCCGGATCAAATCGTCGTAGAGGGTGAGCGCGAGATCGCTGACATGGCGGGCGTGCACCGCATCGCCGCCGAAGCGATCGAGCAATCCGAGAACGCTGCGTAAACGCAAGTCGGTGACCGCGTCGACCGTAGTGATCTCGCGCCCGTGCGTGGCGATGTAGTCGGCCAGGAGGCCCTCCCGCACTCCAAAGTCGGACATCGTGATCGCATCTAATCCCATTTCCTCGAGGATGACAAGCAGCACCACCCCACCTTGAACCACCACCTCGGCCCGAAAGGGATCGATGCCGGGAAGCTTCACCCGCTCTCCGAGGGTCATCTTGGCCAGACGCTCCACCGTGCGCTCGAGATCAGGACGGGTCAGCACGTGTCCGTTCATCTGTGCGAGCGGAGGCCGTCCTTCCAGGTGCTCGGTCACATGGGCGAGAGCGTGAATGGATCCCGAGGAACCATAAGCACGGCCGGGTTTCATCGGCTTGAGCTCGGCCAACGGCGCGGCGGCGGTCTTCTTCACCCGACGGCGGAGCTTGGCCAGCCGGGAGGGACGCGGCGGATCGCCCAGGGGAAATAGCTCCGAAAGGCGCAGGGCACCCAAGGGCCCGGACACGATCTTTTGATGCTCCTTCCGATCCCCGACCACCAGTTGCGCGCTCCCGCCGCCAATGTCGACGATGAGGCTCGGTTCGGGGGGCAGCTCGAGGGCCTGTTTGACGGCCAGGTAAATGAGGCGGCCTTCCTCCTCGGCAGGAATGATGCGGGGAGCCACGCCCGTGCGTGCCCGCGCGAAACGTAGGAACTCGCCACCGTTGGTGGCCTCTCGCACCGCGGCGGTGGCGGTGCAGAGAATGCGTTCCACGCCCTTGCCTCGGGCGAGCATCACGAAGCGATCGAGGGCGTCCACAGTGCGCTTCACCGCATCCCGCTGCAGGCGGTTCCGGGAAAAAGATCCCCGCCCCACCTGAACGACCTCACGCTCGCGATCGAGCACTTCAAAGCGGTTCTGACCCACTGCCTCCGCAATCACGATGTGGACCGAATTCGTTCCGATATCAATAGCGGCAAGCCGCATGAATCCTCCTCTCTTGCCCCGGAGCGATCACTGGGAGCAGGACCTCAGGCCATGTTGCCCTCGATCCACAACGCCGCCCGGCGCACGAGCTCCCGGCTTGATTTCATACCGAGCTTGGTCTTGATGTGTTCGACATGGCTTTCGACCGTCTTGATGCTGATGCAGAGCTGCTCGGCGATTTCACGCACCACCAGGCCCCGGCCGATGAACTCGAAAATCTGGAGCTCGCGGTCGGAAAGCGAGGCAATGCCGGTCCGGGGCGAGCCGTCCACCGAAACCACCCGTTTCACGATCTGGTCGGTGAGATCGGCCGAGAGGACCATTTCCCCGTCCGCCACCTTGCGCAGGGCCCGGATGAGTACGTCGCCCGGTTGCGATTTGTTGACGTATCCGAGGGCGCCCACCCGAATGACCCGCTCCGCATAGAGCGAATCGTCATGCATGCTGAGGGCGAGGATCTTGACTTCCGGATACTGGGTGCGGATCGTGCGCATGAGCTCGAGACCGCTGTCGCGCTCCAGTGAGATATCCACTACCGCGACATCGGGACGGGACGCTTCCAGCGCCTTGAGAGCTGCCGCGGCGTCGCCGGCTTCGGCACACACCTCGATGTCCATCTCCGCGGCCAGGGTATCGCGGACCCCCCGCCGGAGCACGGGGTGATCGTCGACCAGGAGAATGCGTATCGTTCGTTTGTCCATCGTGGGAGTCCTCTTCTCATTCATGACCCTTCTCTCCTTTCGGCACCCGGACCGTGATGCGAGTGCCCTGTTCACTGCGTATTTCTAACGTCGCTCCAATCAGGCGCGCGCGATGACGCATGGTGCGCAGACCCATGCCGTAGCGGAGCAATTTGGCCAGACCGATGCCGTCGTCATTGACTTCCATGGTAATACTCTTTTTGTCTTGCTTGAGCACCATGTGGAGCGATTTTCCGTGCGAGTGGACGACCGCGTTGTGCACTGCTTCCTGGGCAATGCGGTACAAGTGAATCGCCACGTCGGGGTCCTGGATATCGACGGTCTTGTCCACTTCGGTGCGACACGCCAGCGTGGAATGGAGCACGGCGGGATTGTTCGCGCAGAGCTGCTCGAGCGCAATGGCCAGCACGCCGGGTCCGACAGGGATCTCCGCCAACCCCCGAGCCAGAAGGCGAATCTGCTGCAAGGTTTCCCGGAGCCCCCGCACGACCTCGGCCAAGGCCGGGGCTTCTTCGGACTGGGTGTTGGCCAAATTGCGGCTGATGACTTCGGCGGACATCGACAAGCCGGCCAGCTGCTGGCCGATCGCGTCATGCAGATCCTGGGAGAGCCGAATCTGCTCGTAGGCGCTCATCTCGCGAACCTGGCGGCTCAGTCTCTCGCGTTCCATGACCAACGAAATCTGGTTGGCCACGCTGGACAGGATCTCGAGCGTGCGCGGTCCGGGTTCCTTCATATTCTTGCCCATGAACACCAGCAAGGCGCCCACGCTTCGATTGTCCTGAATAGGAAAGGCATATGCGGAACGTAACTGGAGAATGGCCGCCGCCTCGGTCACCGCCGCGGGAAAATCGTGGTTCAGTTCCGGCGTCCACTGGGGCAACCCGGTGCTCCAGGCACGACCGGTCAAATCCTGTTCCGGAATGAGCGGTGATGACGCCATGGCATTTCGCAACCGATCCGAATCGCGAGTCGCCTTGGCGCTCCAGGCTACGACGGGGACGAAATGTGAATCGCCTTCCTCGGCGGGATCGTCACCGTGGGTGGCGCAGTAGGCGAAGGCGACTTCCCAACCCGTGTAATCGCAAATGCGGCGCAGAACGATTTCCAAGATTTCTTCCACCGATTGGGCGGCGTTCGCCTGGATGGCCACGTCCCGGATCATGGTCAGTGCGGAGGTGCGCCGCGCCACTTCTTCCTCGAGACCGGCCAGAGCCTCATTGAGCTTGAGTTCCTGCTTCTTCCGTTCGCTGATTTCGATGAAGGTGACCGTCACCCCCTCGATCCGGTTGGCCCGGCTGCGATAGGGCAGAATGCGACGAATGTAGCTTCGGCCATCGTTGGTTTGAACTTCCCGCTCCGATGCGGACAGGTGATCGAGGACCTTGCGCGCCTCATCGAGCAGGCTAGGATCGTCGATCCGGAAGGAGAGATCCGCGAGAGGCCGGCCGATATCGCTCGACACCACGTTGAACAGCTTGCGAGTGGGAGGGGTGAATTTGCGGATCCGCATGTCGCGGTCCAGAAAAATGGTGGCGATGTCGGAGCTGGTCAGGAAGTTCGTGATGTCGGTATAGGCCGAGTCCAGCTCCTCCACCTTCTCGGTCAGCTGGCTGTTGACGGTGGTCAATTCCTCGTTCAGGGATTGCAATTCTTCCTTCGAGGTCTCGAGCTCCTCGTTGGCGGACTGCAGCTCCTCGTTCATGGACATCATTTCTTCGTTGGCGGCCTTGAGCTCCTCGTTCGAGCTCTCCAGCTCCTCGATCGTGATCTGCAGGTCTTCCCGAGTGGTCTTTAAGTCGTTTTCGAGCTGGGTGACGAGCGAGGATTCCTCGATCTGTATCGTGGCAACTTCGGGGGCAAGGGCGGTCTCCCCCGGCTGCTCGTCGTAGAACGTGACGAGATAGAGTCCGGTCGCCTCCTTCGGTTCGCGGACCACCGAGATATCAATGCGGCAGGGTATGTAACTGCTGCCTCGTTTCACGTGGGCGCTGGTCTGGATCTTGCCCGAATTACTGAGCGCTTTCTGAAGGGCGGCCCGGACCTTGGCCCGCAACCCCGACCTCAAGAGGGCCATCAAATCGCGACTCGGTTCCCCGCTCGGGAATTCCAGGTATTCGACGGTATTCCCGTGAAAGGCCAGCACCTCGCAGTTCCGATTTATCAGCACCGAGGCAGGAGCGTACGCGTCCAGGAGAAGGCGCCGCATGACTTCGCCCAGCGGGAGGTGGGAGCCCACATGGGGTTCGACGACGGTAATGGGATTGTAGTTGGCGGTCGTGAGCGGAATCTGCGTGTTATGCGGTTCGCGGCGCGCCGTGCCGACCCGGCGGAAAATGCGCCATTTCTTCGAAACCGGTTCGAACAGATCGACGTGCCGCCCCACCGACTCCGATGCTCCGAGGGCCAGGTACCCCCCTTCGCGGAGCGTGAAATGAAAGAGCGAGATGATGCGCTGCTGCAAGGGAAATTCGAGATAGATAAGGAGGTTGCGGCAGCTGATCAAATCGAGGCGGGAAAACGGTGCATCGCTGATCAGGTTTTGCGGAGCGAACACGACCGCATCCCGGACTTCGTGCCGAATCTGGTAATGGCGATCCATCGGGATGAAGAATCGATGGAGCCGCTCCGGAGTTACGTCCGCGGCGATGCTGCTTGAATAGAGCCCGTCTCGTGCCCGGGCCAAGGATTCCGTATCGATGTCCGTGGCGAAGATCTGGAAGTTGGGCGGCTTGCCGATCGCCTGGAACTGTTCCACGAACTGCATGGCCAGCGAGTACGGTTCTTCACCGGTCGCGCAACCGGGTACCCACACCCGGAGGGGGGTTTTGCCGGCCGATCGCGTCACGAGATCCGGAAGCACCTGTTCCTCGAGGGCGCGAAATGATTCCGGCTCCCGGAAGAACCCGGTGACTCCGATCAGCATGTCCTTGTAGAGCGCCTGAATTTCTTCCGGAGTGTCACGCAGGAACTTTAAATAGGCGGCCGGTTCCTCGATCCGTCGCAGGCCCATGCGCCGCCGTACGCGCCGCATCATCATCTTTTTGCGGTACCAGCGGAAATCGTAGCGAGTCCGACTGCGCAAGATGGCCAGGATGCGTCCCATCTCTTCCTGGAGAGGATCGCCGTTCTTTTCCAGATCGGGATGATTCAGGTAGGGGTTGCGGGCGTACGAGATCAACGCGGCCGGCATGTCCTGGGGAGCCAGGATGTAGTCGGCCAATCTCGCGTCGATGACGCTCTGCGGCATCTGGTCGTACTCGGCGGTCCGGGGATCCTGCGCCATCACCATTCCGCCGGCGAGCTTGACTTCCCTCAGCCCGGGCGTGCCGTGGCTTCCCGTTCCGGACAGGACGATTCCCACCGCGAGCTCTTGCTGATCCTCGGCCAAGGACTGAAAGAAAAAATCGATCGCCGTGGGTCGCGCGGGCGGCTCTCCCGGCGTCGTCAAATGCAGTTGTCCGTCGCGAATCTGCATGTACTTGTTCGGAGGGATAACATAGACGTGATCGGCTTCGACCTTGGTGCCTTGTTTAGCTTCTTTGAGCGACATGGTCGTGCGCTGCGAGAGCAAATCGACCATCATGCTTTCATGCCTGGGGTCGAGGTGGGGAACCAGGACGAACGCCATCCCGGTTTCGGGCGGAGCCGCTTCCAGAAACGCGCGAAATGCCTTGAGGCCTCCCGCTGAAGCACCAATGCCGACAATTAAAATATTGGTGCGCGGCTTTCTACCGTCCAGCTCTCCATCGCTCTCGAGCGAGGTCAAGAACATTGATTCATCATCGACCGGGACGGAGTCGAACGTCTCCAGCGGAGGAATGACACTGTCTTTGGACTTCGCGGAAACAAGCGGTTCGCCGGCGTGGACCCCGCGAACCTTTCGTTCCTTATCTTTCTTCGGCATCGCCATCCCTCTGCGCGGAGGTTGCTCTGGAGATGCTTGGCCCATCAGGCACGACACCAGCATCACACCGGGCGGAGCAGGGCGCCCCTCTGGGGAATAGCAAAGACCCAGGATAGGGACTCTACCAGGAACATCTAGGCGCTCAAGTGTATCCCCATCCGGAGCTAAGGACTAGGCTTACGTAAGCGCCTCAAGGAACAGATATAGCCAGCATCCAGGCAAGGTCGCCGCATCATTTGTCGCGCCGTCGAGCGGACCGCCGACTGCGTCAATCCACCCGATGGCTCCCGGCGTCCTGACCGAAGCCTCAAGGGCGAGGCCCCAGCGCCGATCAAGCCCTTGGATCCTCTTGGCGTGGGGATGTTCTAAGCCGCGGGAACTCCATACCCCGCATAACCATTCAGAACCGGGAGAACGCTCATGTCGTTTCGTCTATTGGCCTTGTCGTTGGTCCTTTTCGGGACGGGTTGTGCGTCGTCTGCGGTGGATCTCGTCGCGGTGCCCACTTCCGGCACCACGGCCGAAGGTACGGTGCAATACACCGATGCCAAGAATTCCAAACTCCAGCTCAAGGTTATGAATCAAGGTAAGCTGCTCGCCACCTCGTCGCCGGTGGTGGTCGAGTTCTTCCTCCGTAATTCCACGGTCATGTCGCCGATCAAAGACGGCGGGAAGATCGAGGCCGGCCAGACCTCGACCGTGCTCGCATTCGAAATTCCGCAGGCCTGCACGGATGGCGGCTGCAATTTCCGCATCACGGTGGACCCCGAGCGGCTGGTCAAGGATTCCAACCGCTCCAACAACATCGTGCTCGGAGAGTGCATGGGCATGCCGCAGCAGCAAGTCCAGGGGGTTGTCGGCTCGCACTAGACGACCTGACCGGCAAGCCATTCAGGCCTTATACTGTCGGGGATCTCCCGGATCACCTCCGTTCACGAAGGAGGCTTCCATGCCCGACAGCGATGCGACCGATCCGGGTCCCGCGACCGTGCCGGCCCGTGCCTTTTCGACCCAAGTGCAAGTGGATTTGGCTGGGTTGTCCCACCCCGGGCGCGTCCGCGAGAACAATGAGGATCACTTCCTCATCTCTCGTATGGGACGCTTCCTGGAAGTCGAGCAAACGAACATCCCGGACGAACTGCGTCCGGAGCGATTCGAAGAATTTTTTTACGGCCTGACGGTTGCGGACGGAGTGGGCGGCGGCGCAGCAGGCGAGGTGGCGAGCCGCACCGCTATCCGTACCCTCGTCGATATGGCCGAGACGTCTCCCAACTGGATCTTTCGTTTGGATGACGAGCGGCAGGTGCAGGAACTGATCGAGCGGCTCAAGATCCGGGCCGGACAAATCCACCAAGAGCTCATTCGCACGGCGAAGAACAATCCTGCCTTGCGCGGCTTCGGGACCACGATGACCCTCGGCCTCAGCGTCGGCAACGTGCTTTTTCTTTCTCACATCGGCGACTCTCGGGCCTATTTGTTTCGAAAAGGTGTGCTGCAACAGTTGACCCACGATCACACCCTCGCCCAGGAATTGACCGACAAAGGATTCACGACCGAGCACGGCGTGCCGGTAGATCGTTTCCGTCACGTGCTCACCCAGGCCTTGACCGACAAGCATGGGTCGGTGGACGCGGAAGTGATCGCGGTGGATCTCGAAGACGCCGATCGCGTGTTGTTGTGTACCGATGGGCTGACCGACATGATCGACGATGACGCCATCGCCGAGGTGTTGAGCCGCAGCACGACGTCGGCCGAAATGTGCCGGGAGCTGATTGATCGGGCCCTGACCGCCGGGGGAAGCGACAACGTGACCGTGGCCATGGCCGCCTACCGCATCGAGGACGCCAAGACGGACGTTTGAATTAGGCCGCGGGCGTTATGGGCGCAAGGCGTAAGTGATTGAAATACTGCAGGATCTCCGCTGAATAGGCGGGGTGCTAAAGTGGTATAGCTGGCAAGTCAACCCGCGCACCCCCTCCAGGAACGTTCATGTCTTCATTTGCAACACGCATACGACAGAGGGGCTGGCCGGTTGCGATCGTATTGTCGGCGTGCGTGCACGTCTTGTCCCTGATCGGACTTGTCGTGTTGAGCCCCTTCATGTCGGGAAAGGTAGAGGCGCAGAAGCCCGAGCCCATTCTAGTCGAGCTCATCCAACCCGCCGAAGCTCAGGAACCTACCGTGTATTCGCATTTGCCGGAGGATCGCGCGGCGCCAAAGCCAGACCGCGCGGACATCTTGAGCAACGTGACCAGCCGGGCGGCGGATCGCATTCAGGGGGGCGATCAGAGCATGCCCCGCATGAATGGGGAGAGCGATCTGCCGACGGTGGCGCTGCAACCGGGCCGGAGCGCGTCCTCCCCACCGTCTGACGCGAGGGATGCACGCGACCCAAAAGACGGCCGCGAGTCGAACAAGGAGCAGGGCGTCTCGCTCGGCGCAGAGCGGAGGCGGGCGTTTGCCACGGAGAACGAGTTGGTTCGCCGGGCCCACGAGAGCGCGCTTCTTCTCGCCCGACCCGAAGGCGGAGCCGATTTCTTTCAGCCTGACATGGCGGCGCCGGGCGGGAATGCTACGTCATTTGGAGACATCAGCCTCAGCACCACGGCCTGGGATTACGCGCCATGGCTGGAACGCTTCCGTCGCGCGCTGATGCAACACTGGTATGCGCCCGGCGCCTACTACTACGGCATCTTGCGGGAGGGCGGCTTTGCCGTCATGGAGGTGGAAATCACGCGTTCCGGAGAGATGACTCGACTGGATCTTCTCGACGAAAAGGAGCATCCCTCCTTCACCGTAGCCAGCATGAACGCATTGAAATCCACCGCGCCGTTCGAAGCCCTGCCCAAAGACTTTCCCGAACCCACGCTCATCCTCCGCATCCAGATGATCTATCCCAAGATCCAGCGGCGCTGAGTCCCGTTCCCGGGCTGGCCCGGTTTTCCCTGGATGGCCAGAATGGTAGGCTACGCGCGTGCCGACCTGGATCTGGATCCTTCTCGCTCTGATTGCCCTCTGGGTCATCATCGATTTCAACAAGCTGGTGAGCTTGCGGAATCGCGCCCAGGGTGCGTGGTCGGACATCGACGTGCAGCTCAAACGCCGGCACGATCTGGTGGGGAACCTCGTCGAGACGGTGAAAGGCTACGCCGCGCATGAGCGGAACACCCTGGAGTCGGTGACCCTGGCCCGCTCCCGCGCGGAGGATGCCCGCTCCAACGCCCAGCCCGCGCGTTCGGGACAGGCGGAGCAAGCGCTGACGGGGGAGCTGGGACGCTTGATCGCGGTCGCCGAAGCGTATCCCGATCTCAAAGCGAGCGATCGGTTCCTGGATTTGCAACGGGCGCTGGTTGAGGTTGAAGACGCTCTCCAGAACGCGCGGCGCTACTACAACGCGGTGGTGCGCGATTTCAACACGCGCATTCAGTCCGTCCCGGATTTTCTGATCGCCCGACCCCTGGGATTTCGCGAACGGGAGTTCTTCGAGCTCGATGATCCAAGCGACGCTGCCGTGCCCCGCGTCGAGATGAGTCGTTGATCGTGCATCGGGCGGGATCCCCGCGCTTCGCCCTCATCCTCTTCCTTTTGGGCCTTCTGGCCGGGCCGGCGCACGCGGACTTGGGTGGGTTCACCATTGCCGCATTTCACACCGATCTCACCGTTCGCTCCGATGCTGACGTGCTGGTCGAGGAGCACATCGACGTCGATTTTTCCGAGTCACGCCACGGGATTTACCGATTCATTCCCGTGCGGTACGAGGACCGGCTCGGCACGCAGTTCTCGCTGGGGTTCCGGTTGGTGGCCGTGGACGACGGCGCGGGGCATGCCTACCGAGTCAACACCTCGAATCGGGGCCGGAACGTCCAACTCCGCATCGGCGATCCCAATGTGACCGTCACGGGCCGGCGCACCTACGTTATCCGCTATGTGGTACGCGATGCGCTGGGCCGGTTCCCCGATCATGAAGAGATCTACTGGAACGCCACTGGGAACGAATGGGGTGTTCCGATCGAACATGCCGGCGCGACGATTCACTTGCCGGAGGGCGTGCCGCCGGATTCGGTGGAAGCGATCGGTTATGCGGGCGCGTTCGGCGAGAAGTCCATCGAGGTCGCGGTCTCGCAACCCGAACCCGGAGTCGTGTCCTTCCAGGCCGCCAGGCCCTTGGCCCCCATGGAGGGACTGACCGTGGACGCGGTTTGGCCCCTCGGACACGTCGTGCATCCACCGGCCACCACGGTGGCGGCGCGGTTGGCGTCCGACAATCTCCCCTTGCTCTTTCCTCTTTTGACGTTGCTGGGCATGATCTATCTGTACACGCGGAGGGGTCGGGACCCTTCCGGACCGGCGGCGACCGTGGTTCGGTACGAAGCCCCTCCCGGCGTTGGACCGTCGGAGCTGGGCACGCTGATGGACGAACGCGTGGATCTTCGCGACATCACCGCCGCGCTCGTCGATCTGGCCATTCGCGGTTATCTCGTGATTGAAACCGTGAAGACCGACCACTTGCTCGGGCTCACGCATCGCCAGGAAACGACGTTCAACCGCACGAATAAACCGGCCACCGACCTCGCCCCGCACGAGCGAATTCTATTGGACGGTATTTTCGAGCGGGGAAACACCGTTTCCTCGTCGGACTTGCGGGAAGAGTTTTACCGTTACATCCCCAAGATTCGTGAAGCGCTCTACGATCGTTTGACCCAACGCGGATATTTCGCCGCGAAACCGAACTCGGTGCGGCATCGGATGATCGCCTTGGGCGTGCTCCTGGGAGGTGCGGCGGCGTTTTTGGGCTTTGCCTGGACCTCCATGCGCGGCTTTGCCGCCTCCCCCGCCATTCCCATCGTCTCGGGTATCTTCACGTTTTTGATCGTGATGCTTTTCGCGTGGTCGATGCCTCGGCGCACCCGCGAGGGGGTGAAGGCGCGCTCCTGGGGCCTGGGGTTCGAGGAATTCATGAATCGCACGGAGGGCAAGGCACTGGAGGGCGTGTCGGATCTACGCAACACGTTCGAAACCCTCCTCCCCTACGCGATGGCGCTCGGCATCGCGGCCAAGCTTGCCCGCCGGTTCGATGGCATCTACGCGGCGGGGGGACCCACCTGGTACACGGGCTACCCGATGGGCGGCGGGTTTTCCACGCTGGCCCTGCAGAACAGCCTGGCCAGCTCCATGGCATCGGCGACCCAGGCGTTGACGGCTTCACCGCGCTCGAGCGGTTCGGGCGGCGGCGGGTTTTCCGGGGGCGGTGGTGGGGGTGGCGGCGGCGGGTCGTGGTGACGCGTTCGCCTCCGGGCGAATGCCGTTACGCTGGCTCCTCCAGCCGCGGCAAGAGCAAGAGGGTCAGCAAGCTCGGAATGCCCAAGAGAAGCACGAGCAAAAAGAACGTGCGATAACCGACTGCTTCTTCGATCGAGCCGCTCACCATTCCGGGAAGCATCATCCCTAGCGCCATGAGGCCGGTCGCGATCGCGTAGTGAGACGTGCGATGTTCGCCCCGCGACACGCGCATGAGCACGACCATGAACGCCGTCGTGCCGAGCCCATACCCCAGCTGCTCGACGGCGACGAGCGGATATGCCAACGCCGGCCCGGGTTGGGCATGCGCCATGTAGAGATATGCCGCGTGCGGGACATTCAAACACAGGGCCAACGGCCACAGCATCCGCCGCAACCCAAACCGCCCGATCAACCAACCGCCCAGGATCCCGCCCACGATCAACGAGGAAAGGCCCACCGTCCCATACGCCATCCCGACCTGGGCGGTGGTGAAGCCCAAGCCCCCCTCGGCGTGGCTATCCAGCATGAAGGGTGCGGCAAGCTTGAGAAGCATCGCTTCGCCAAGACGATAAAGGAGAATGAACGCCACGATCGCCGCCACCCGGGGCTGGCTGAACCATTCCACGAAAATACGTCCCCACGGCACCCCCACCCCGCGCCGGAGCCCCGCCGCGTCACTGGGCGGCCAGGGCAAGATGAAGCGGTGGTACAAACACAGCAAGCCATAGATCGCCGCGCCGAGTAAGAACGTCATCGACCAGGCGCGGGGCACGGCGCCCGTGCTCTGCTCGAGCTTGCCCGCGAACGTGACCAGGAGTCCCGATCCGAAGATCATCGCGGCGCGATAAAACAGCGTGCGCACGCCCACGAAGTACGCTTGCTGACGCTCGTTCAACGCGTGGAGATAAAAGCCGTCCGCGGCGATGTCGTGCGTCGCCGAAATAAAGGCGGCCAGCGTGAACACGCCCAGCGTGATCGCGAAATATCCCGGTAGTCCCAGCGTAACCGCGAGCCCGGCCAGGGCGACGGTCATGAGGAGTTGCGTGATCAGGATCCAGGTGCGTTTCGTGCCCCGCGTGTCCACGATCGGTCCCCACAGCATCTTCACCACCCAGGGCAGATACAAAAGGCTCGTCCAGAAGGTGATGGTGTGGTTGGCCACACCCAAGCGCTTGTAGAGAATCACCGAGACCGTGTTGACGAGCACGTACGGCACGCCCTCGGCGAAGTAGAGCGTAGGCACGAAGAGCCACGGAGAGCGGGATGCAGGCCGCCGCGCGGCCGCGTCCTTTACCGAAGCAGGAACAGGGTCGGTCGAGGTCATGAAAGATCCCTCCGCCCGGAAAATACCATCCAGAAAAACTCGCGGCTAGTTGGGGTAACCGAAGAAGCGGGATTAGTTGGCGTAACCCAGCGAGCGCAAGAGCTCTCGGCGCTCGGTGGACATCTGAGGCGCATCCGCTTCGAACAGTGGCTGCGAGCGCGCGGTTTCGACCACGTCAGTCACATAGGTGCGAAGCTGCGCGACGACCTGGGGCATCTGCGGAGCGATGTTGTTGTTCTCCCCCGGATCCTGGGTAATATCGAAAAGCGCGTGACGGCTCAATCTTCCGTTCACGATGAGCTTGTAATTTCCGCCCCGCACCGAATACAGGAGCGGATTGGTGCGCGTCGCCCCCGAGAACACGAGACCCGATCCCCCGGTGGCCTTGCCGGCCAGGAGCGGGCTCAGGTCCTTGCCCTCCACGTTCCCGGCTTTCTCACCCGACTGCGCGAGCAACGTGGGCAGAACGTCCACCAGCCCCACGATGTTCTGGATGTCCTTCGACGTCTTGAGTCCTCCCGGAGGGCGGATGATGAGCGGGACGTGAATTTGATCCTCGAAAAGCGTGTATCCGTGATCCCAGTTACCGTGATCGTGCAACGATTCGCCATGATCCGCGATCAAGATCAAATAGGTGTGATCCAGGAAACCCTGTTCCTTGAGCGCGCTCAGAAAGGGACCCAGCCGGTTGTCCATGTCGCGCACTTCAGCGGCGTATCGGCCCCGCCAGGTCTCCAAGCGGCGCGTTTCAGGCGTCTTCACTCCCGTGGAGTCGTGAGCCCACAGCGCTTGCAGGGTCGACGGCAGGATGCCGTCCCACTCCGTATCCGAGAGCACCTCGTCCGTTTGCACGGACGGACTCTCCCGAACCAGGTTGTAGACCGAGTCGGACGCGTTGTACGGACCGTGAACATCCAAGAGATGTACATAGAGGAAGTAGGGCTCCTTCGCCCCCGCGCTCTCGAGCCAGCGCTTGGCTTCGAGGGTCACGCGGTCCGCCGGCGGATCCACGACGGAGGCGATCGAGCTGTACACGTCGAACCCCTGATCGAAGCCGTACTGCCACGTCATCCAGGGATTGGCCACGAAGGCCGCGGTGGCGTACCCCCGGGCCTTCAATCGCTCGGCCATGGTATACGCGTCCAGGCGCAACACACCCTTCTCGAGATCGGGGTCTTCAGAGCTCCACATTGCGCCCTCGTGGTTGGTCACGCCGTGCTCCATGGGATTGAGCGAGGTGAAGAGCGAGGCCACCGACGGCTTGGTCCAGGGCGCGGACGAATAACAGTTGCGAAAGAGGTACGACTCGCGCGCTAGGGCATCGATGCTGGGGGACACGGGACCCTTGAACCCGTAGCAACCCAAGTAGTCCACGCGAAGCGTGTCCACGAGGATAACGATGAAGGACGGCGCCGTTGCGAACGGCGCACACCTCGCCCCCAGAAGTAGAAGGGCGGCGAGCACAAACAATGCCCTCGATACACGGAGGGCCCCAATGTCACGTCGTTGCATGCGTTTTCAGATTCCGGCCGAGGGGGTCGGTCAGAGACCGTTAACGATGTCACGAGACTGCGCAATGAGGGGTACCAATAATTTAGCACCCACTGCCGGCCGATGCATGGTTTTCAATGCATTTGTCAGAAAAGACACACTGGCGGGATGACATCAACTCGAAAAAGCTGGTACTTCCGTATCCATTTCCCAGCAACATTGTTCCAGGCGCTTGGCTTCGCAACCTGAATAGGAACTGTGCGGGGTCTTCCGGGCCAAAAAGCGTTAAGTCTTTCTTAAATTCTCAAGCGCTTTGATGGGCGGAGCCGCCCGAAGCGAAGTGGGATGCCAGCACGTTCACCGGTTGCACGACACCCGGAACTCTCCGAGAATCCCGGGCCATGCCTCAACCCACCGCTGGCTCCGGACCCAAGCTCCTCTACCGCAGGCTCGACAGCTTGTTCGGCTCCATGGACCACCGCCGCCCCCGGCGGCGATTGATGGAAGGGTTCATGGAAGATCTCTTGAAGACGCTGGGGCAAGACATGGGTTGGCTTACCGGGCGGCTCTACGGCGAACGCGGCCAGCGCTTCGCGCTTCTCAAAAGAGCGGGAGAGCCTGGACCCCCGGAGCGGCGTGACCTTCCCACCGATCTGGCCGTAGTAGAACTTCTTCTTCAGCATCGCACCTACATGTACTTGGACCCGAATGATGAGGGCTCTCCGGCCAAGGCCGGCATTCTTCCGCCCGGATCCGCGGCTGGAATCGTGGTCGGCCAGACTCCGGATCGTTACCTCTTCTTCTTCCAGCTTGCGCCGGGATGGACACTTGAAGAGACCGACTTTGCCTTCAACACGGTGCGATCGGCACTGGACTCACGTCTTCTCGAGCATCGTAGCCGGGGGACGATTCTCGAAGCGGCCGAGGTGCAGAAAAGCTTGCTTCTCGACCGCGCTCCCGATTTTCCGGAATACGACATTGCGTGCCGATCCGTTCCGGCCGAGGAGGTCGGGGGCGATTTCTTCGATTTCATCTCATTTGCACCGGAAGTGCTCGGGCTGGCGGTGGGAGACGCGAGCGGCCACGGCTTGCCGGCCGCCCTGCTCGTACGGGACGTGGTCACCGGACTGCGCATGGGCTTGGAACGAGACCTCAAGCTCGTGCCGGTGTTCACCAAGCTCAACCGCGTCATTCATCGCAGCAAGCTCACCAGCCGATTCATCTCGGTGTTCTACGGCGAGCTCGAAACCAACGGCAACCTCATCTACGTGAACGCGGGGCACCAGCCGCCCCTCTTGTTTTCCGCGCGAGGCGTGGTGTCCTTGACCGTGGGAGGCACGGTGATCGGGCCGTTGCCCGAGGTGACCTTCAAGCGCGGCTTCGCGCACGTGGATCGCGGAGCCACGCTCCTCATCACCACCGACGGGCTCATCGAACGACCCGATTCGAGCGGAGATCAGTTCGGGGAGGAACGCATGGTCGCGCTGGTCGAGCAAAACCCTACCGCCACCGCCGACCAGTTGATCGAAATGCTCTTCGAGGCCTGCAAGGCCTTCGGGGACGGACGTCCGTGGGAGGACGACGCCACCGCGGTTGTGGTCAAACGCTTGCCCAAGCCGAGCTGAGGACGATTTGGGCGCTTTTCCGTACGGAATTAGAAATACACTTGATCCAATTTGTGACAGGAACTGGAATCTCCCCCCCGGCCAAGTGCTACCATGGTTACTGCATCTCAGCTGACGCACCTAGAAGGAGACGTCTCATGCGCACTCGTATTCCTAGAATTCTCGGGTTGGCGGTGGTGGTTCTCAGCCTTGCCTTCGCCGTCCAGAGCTGCAACGACGGTCCCGGCATGGGGACCCTGGCTCTCTCCATGGGATACGGAAACGGTTTCTCATCCGCTTCCCAGGTGACGCCACAAAGCGAGGATTTCGGCTCCGGCGATCGAACCCAACTCTCGGATCTCATCCTGACCTTCCATTCGGTTCAAGCGTGGTCGTGCACCGAAAACGATTCCCTCGACGACGACGACGACGATGATGATGACGACTCAACGCATACCGATGATGGCGCCATCGTGCAGCCCCTGCACGATGAGGATGATCACGAGGAGGATGACGAAGACTGTACTCCCTTCACCGTTCTGTCCGACAGCACGGTGACGTTGAGCACGGGAACCTTAGATTCGACGTTGACGGTGTGGCTGGGGAATGCCCTTTTACCGGAGGGACATTACGAATTCCTGACCCTGGGCAACGTCCAGGCGTGGGTTGTGACCGCGGCCGGGGAAACCGTCTCAGCGAAGGTCCCGAGCGGCCGGATCAAGATCAAGGCACCCTTCACCATCGACGCCGGCGGCATAACCGATCTTCTGGTCGTGATCGACCTCAACCGTTCGATCGTGGAAACGCCTCCCGGCAGTCTGAACTTCATCGTGAAGCCGGTCGTCCACTCCCAGGTGGGCTGGAACCACGACGACGACGACGATGATGACGAGCACGGCGATTAAGTAACCCTAGGTCGCCAATAACGAAGGCGGTGATGTCGAACTCACCGCCTTCGTTGTTTCGGGCTGGGCTTCCGTCAGGACGCCGCCTTCTTGAGCAATCCCACCTGCCCGGCGTGGTAGAGCACGTGCTGCAGCTCTCCAATGACGAGCTCGAACCACGTGTCCTTCATGCCGGGGCGCGATTCGAGAAGGCGTTCGGGCGACATACGGCGAACCGTCTCCACGAGCACCCGTGCTTTCTCCAGTGAATGATCTCGAAATTGTGACCAGTCCCCTTCGGTGAGATCGGCCACCTTCGGCCAGTCTTCGTCATCGGAAACTTGAGGCGTCTCGCCATTGATCCGCCGACCGATCACCTCGAACCAGGTCGAGGCGTGGGCCACGATCTCGGCGATCGTGTGCGCATTGGGAATCGGCCGGTGAAGAGCCTCTGCTCCCGAGACCCCGCCCAGTACCTCTTTCCACGAGGGGCCGTGCCACGCGCCTCCGAACAACGCTTTTTCGAGTTCTCGGGCCAGACGTTCCGTTTCGTTCATGGCGGTCTCCTTTGTTGCCTAACCTGTCAAAAGCCATTCATGGGTTATAATGGTGGAATGATCGATCTAACCTGTCAAGGTCATTTTGATGGTTATAGGCGTTCCTCATGAGCCATCCCTTTGAGAGCCGGTGGGGCGGGACCGGGGTAGGTGGAAGCCTCGCCACCGATTTCGTGAACACGCTCGATTGGCGGCTTCGGAAGGTCCCTCGCGAAGAGCTCAACACCTACGTGGATTTGATCCGATGGGCATGGAGCGAGGACGTGGTCACGAGGCCCGAGGCTCGGTCGCTCCTGGAGTGGGCACAGGCCCACCCCCGATCCGCCGTCCGTGAGCTGACCCGCGCGGTGGAGCTCCGGGAATCCATCGCTCTTCTGTTTGCGGCGGTCCGTGAGGAAACCCGTCTCCCCTCCGGTCCCCTTGCCATCCTGAACGCCGCATGTCGCGCGGGAGCATCGGATCGTTTGCTTCGTCCGTCGGGTCGATTCGCGGAGTGGGCGCGCACTCCAGGAGTTCCCCCTCCCCAACGCCCCGGGTGGGCAGCGGCGGAGGACGCAGCGAGGCTCCTCATCTCGCCTGAGCGCGAGCGACTGTCCCAGTGCCACGACGACGAATGTGGCTGGTTCTTCCTGGACACGTCGCGCAATCGGAGCCGCCGTTGGTGCACCATGAAGGGCTGCGGCAATCGCAACAAAGCGCGAACGTTCTATCGGCGCGCGAACCGACCTGCCAAGAGAAGTTGAGTCCACGGTTCGATATACTCTCGGGGTCGTGATGCGCATCACCCTTGGAGTCCTGGTCGCGACCGGGTTGGTTATGGCCGCCCCGGTCATGGCCGCGCCCACCTACCGTGAGTTGGAGGGACTCCAGATCGGCAAACTCGAGCTCCGAGGAGTTCCCTCGGATCTCGAGGATGCGATGAAGAAGGGCCTCTACCTCGCCGAGCCTCCCAAGGTTCTGAAGGGCGGTTCCAGTGCGTTTCACGTCAAGGACCTCGAAGCGGACCGCCAGCGCGCTCTCTTGTTCTTGGCCCAGCATGGCTACCCGCGTGCTTCGGTCACGCCGGTTGCGAAACGAGCCAAGGGCCGGAAAGTCAACATCACGCTCAACGTCCGGCCCGGCGCTCCGGTGATCGTTTCCGAGTTTCTTCTCGAGGGCGTTCCGCCGTCCCTCCAAAAAAAGTCGATGAAGGCGCTCGAATCAAGGCGCGGCAAGGTCGTCGTCGATGCGGATATTGATCAAGTCGCGCGCCAGATCGAGGCCAAGCTGCGCGACCAGGGATACGCTTTGGCCAAAGTCTCCGCTCAGGTCTCCCCTATCGACTCGCTCTCCGTCCACGTGCGATTCGTTGCCGAACCTGGAAAGCGTTACGTGTTCGGCGCCACGCGCGTGTCCGGGGTGGCGCCCGACCTGGTCCCCCTCGCCGTTCGCACCATCGACATCAACCCCGGCCGCACCTATTCACCGGAGGCGATGAAGGACGCGCAGGACAACCTGCGGTTGCTCGATCTCTTTCGCCAGACCCGACTCACTACCCGGCCCGCCGGATCGGATACGTTGGACGTGATTGCGGAGCTGTCATCCCGGGATCCCCACACCGTCGAGGCCAAAGCGGGATACATGAGCGAAGATTTGTTTCGCGCCCGTCTGGGCTGGCAGGGGCACAATACCTTCGAGGGCGGGCGGGGCCTGGAGCTTTCCGCATCCTATTCCCAGTTTCATCAAGAAGTGAAGGCGTCGACGTGGTGGCCGGCCCTCATCGGCCCTCGCACGCGGGAGGTGCTCAGCCTTCGCGGGCTGCGGGAAGACGAGGACGCGTATTCGGAGTGGGGCTACGGTGTGGAAGTAGCCTCCTGGTATCGCAAATCGTTTCAGAACACCTTTCGCCTGTTTACTCAGTTCGGGTACGCGAGCGTGAATTTCACGAGCCAGTACGAGGATGATTTCGAGGGGCTCATGACCACCCTCGGGGCGAGCTGGAATCTGGACACCTCCGATGACCGGCTTCGGCCCACGCGCGGATTGGTGACCTGGGCCGAAGCCAAGGTGGCCCCCAAGTTCCTGGCTGCCGCCTCACCGTTCGTGCGCGGCGAAACAGGCGCGTCGCTATACATTCCCCTCCCCCGTCGCACCGTGTTCGCCCAGCGGTTCGTGGTCGGGCTCGCCAACCCGCTCGAAGAAACGCATCGGCTCTTGCCAAGCTTGCGGTTCTACGCCGGAGGGGTGAACTCCAACCGAGGATTCGAGCGCCGCATGCTTGGGCCGCTGTATCCGGATGAGGAACCGGCCGGCGGGGAAGCCAAGGTCGAATCGCTCTCCGAAGTGCGCTTTCCCATCGTGTGGCGACTTCAGGGCGCCTTGTTCATGGATGTCGGCCAAGTGTGGTCGCGCGTCGAGGCGATGTCGTTCGCCGGGTTCGAGCCTTCGGCCGGTTGGGCCCTCATGATCGACACGCCGGTCGGACCGATTCGCGTCGACATGGGGTATCGCTTGCACGATTCGGGCGATCAGCCCGCGCATGTGTTTCATTTCCTGATCGGACAACCCTTCTGATGGCGGCCTCGCAAGTCATCCTGCGCCGATCGCTGCGCACCCTGGGTATCGTGGCTCTGGGCGTCCTCGGCGTCGTGATCCTTGTCCTGGGACTGTTCATGGTGAGGCCGGTTCGAAACGCCGTGCTTGCCCAAGCGATCGCCAAGGCCAAGACCCACCTGCCCGGGGAACTTGTCGTGGCCAACGCCTCCTGGCCGTCGGTGGGAGCGATCGGTTTTCGTGGCGTTCTGTGGACGGCGAAGGGCGACACGCTGGCCGCCGCGGACACGTTGACCCTCGAGCTGAATTTGAAGTCCCTGTTTCATAAGGACCTTCATGCCCAACGTATTGTTGCCACGGGGGTCTATCTCGACCTTCCAGCCCTCCGAGCGGCGTTCCCGCCCGGAACCCAATCCACGGCACCCGCGCGCAAGAAAGAGGGTCGATTTCCCCGTCCGGGTGTTTTTCCCGGCATCCCTTCTCTGGCTGCGGAAACGATCGTCCTCCGTGTGCATCGAGCCCGGTTCACTCCCCAATGGACCATCGTCGAGTCGGAGGTGGAGGGCAGCTGTGACCTGTCTCCCGACACCGGACCGCGACTCGTGCTCACCCGCCTGATCGCGTCCACGCTCGAGCGCAAGCTAGAGGTCAAGATGACGCCGTTTCATCTCGATGGGCGCGCGAAAACCATGAACGGCGACCTCACGGTTCGGCTGGACAGCCTGGGCACGCTTACGCTCAGCGTCGCGTCCGCGGCGCCCGATTCACTCCATCTCCTGGCCACGCTAGAGCCGGACGGTGAGGGCTCGCCGCTTCGCGTCGACCTGCGAGGACAACTTTCATGGGACAAAGAGCGGCTTCAATCCTATGCCTTCCGGGGGGATATACAGATCCCGGAAACGGAGGAGTTGGCCCACTGGCCCCCGCCGGTTCGAAAAGTGGCGGTTCTCTCTCCCCTTCCTCCGGTGTCCCTGCGCACGGACGGGGTGGTGTCCTTGCGCCCGCAATTCTTTCTGCGCGCGCATGTCGCGTCGAAACCGAGCGGGTGGCTCGATGGGTTGGAGGTGACGGGCGCTTACAGCGACGCGGGAATCCAGATCGACACGTTGCGCGCATCCCTTCCCGGGCTTCGCATTGCCGCGTCGGGACGCCGCACCGGAAGCAGCATGACGGCAAACGCCGACGCCCTGGTGAGCGATGCCCGCTGGGTGAACATCGTGATGCCGCGATTTGTTCCTCCCGAGAGCTTGGTCGCCAATGTTCATCTGTCCATGGACGGGCCGCGTGCGGAACCCGGTGTACGCGTCGAGCTGGCGGGAGGTTTTAGAAAAAAGGGGCTCTCGGTTCGAGACGTGACCGTGTCCGCCAACTTTGCGGATGGCCTTGGAAGCTCGGGAACGGTGAGCCTCAGCGGGGTGAGCCGCGATGTTCGCGTGAGCACGCGGGCTTCTCTCGTTCCCAAATTCCCGCTCGATGCGAGCCTATCTCCGATATTGATCGACGATCTGATGAGCGGGACTGCTCTGCCCACGACCCGCGAAGGTAACGGCCGGGTTCGTTATGACGGGTCCCGTCGCATATTGCGCTTGGATGACGTGCGGATCTTGGGGGATGCCGGAAGAGTCCAGATCGACGGGAATCTTTCGAACGGTAGTGGAGATGCGACTCTTGCCTGGGAATCGTCCGCTCCCCCGGCCATGCTCCGCCGGGTGATGACGTTTGCGGATTCGAGCTGGGTGGCCTTGGAAGAACGTTGGCGAGCGGACGGCCCCTTCACCGTTCATGCGCGGGGCCGGATCCAAGGTAAACGCGTGAACGGGCAAGTGGAGTTCGTGTTGCCGGGTCCGAGCACCCTTCGCGGGTTCCTGCCCGCTCGAGCGAACGTGGATAGCCTCGGGCCCATTCGCGGCCGAGTGGACGGAAGCCTTGATTCGCTATGGGTAGCGAACATGGATCTGTCGCCAACCACATGGCTGGAGTCCACCCCCATCCACGTCCAAGGCTCGCCCTCCCGGATTGCCGTGGACAGCCTGCGACTGGGCGTGGAGGGATGCTCGATATCCTTGGCCGGATCGCGGGAAAGCGGACGTTGGAACGCGCACGGGGATCTGCAGGTCGTGGATACCCGCTTGATCCGACGATTCGTTCCAGCCATGACCGCTCGGGATTCCTGCACGGCGTCGGTTCGGGCTCTGGTTCATGGTCAGAATATCTCCGTGCAATTTCAGGGCACGGGGCGTTACCACAACGTGCGTCTGCGAAAGGCGGAGGGGGATCTCTCTCGAACCGAGGGCCGCTGGCACGCCCAGCTTTCCGCTTCCGGCCTGGACATGGGCACTGCCCTCAAACTGGACCAGGTGAGCGCCGGACTGACGACAGAGGCGGACGGCAAGGAAGCGGTCCGGCTGGATTGCAACGGCCCTACGCTGTCCCTGGCTACGCGCGCCATTTTGGATCGCAGGGACGGTATCGCCGCGCAGGTGGACACGCTCGGGCTGACGATGAGCGACAAGGAGCTGCACACCGCCCAGCCCTTCTCCGTAGAGGCGCGTTCGCATGGCAACGGATTCACATTCGAGGATGTAAACCTCCAAGGCACCATGGGTTCCGTGGAAGGTCACGTTGAGCTGCGTCCCGGAGCGTCCGAAGTGGACCTCCGCCTCGCTCTCGATCTGGAGGGACTTACGCCTCCGTCTTATCGCCTGGCCACCTGGTGGCCGGAACGCCTGGATGTTTCCATCGTCAACGAAGGACGCGAGGCGCTCGCGGCGCGGGCTACCGTGGCGGGATTTCGACTCCGCGGACAGAGCGACTGGGTTCTCGAGATGACCGCTCGAGGAGATGAGCATGGCTTGGCGGGTGAAGCTCACCTCAAGGGCGCAGCCGGCGAGGCGCTCGCTGCGACGTATTTTTCTCCGGGACTCTGGCAGCTCTATCCCCTGCGCATCGAAATGAAGCCGCACCAGGTCGAGGCCGAGGCCACGCTCAAGGAATTCCCCATTCCCTGGCAGGAGCTCGGTGTGGACGCGACCGAAATCTGGCCCGCCAGCGCGAGCGGCCATTTCGTGGTCAATCACGACGATGTGGGGCCTTACGCCCGCGGGGATCTGGACGTGGTCTTCACTCCATCCGACGAGAAGGAGCGCGCGGTGCGTTTAACGAGTCAGGGAGCATGGATGGCGTCCACGGGTCAGATCGATCGCCTCTCCCAAGGCGAAACGACCCCGCTTTCGGAAATCAACGAGTCACGCCTTCGCGAAATGAACGCTCCCGGGCTGGTCGCTTCTTTTGCCGTCTCGCGAGACACCCAGCCCCAGCTCACCGGTTCCTTGTCGGTGCGATTCGTGGAGCGGCCGGAAGGAGGGTTCGCCATCGATCCCCAGAACGGCCTCGATCTGGTGGCTTCGGCCCCGCGCTTCGATCTCGCCACGCTGCACGCGTTCTTACCGGCTGGCTACAACCTCGGAGGACACTTGCGCCTCGACGCGAAGCTTTCCGGTTCACCGCGTAACCCCGCCCTCTCCGGCACGGTGGATGCGCCGGATATTGCGCTTGAAATGAACGACGGAGGCCGGGTAAAGGCGATGGGCAAGCTGAATTACTCCGGCACGTTGCTTGCCCCCAAGGTCCAGGGACGCATCGATATCAAGAACGGCGTCATTCCTATTCCCGAAGAGCCGCGCAAGCTCCATGCGGTGTCCGGGAAAGCGTTGCTTTGGCAGAGCCGCGCCGAGGCCGATTCCGTGTTGGCTGAGGTTGCAGAGACCAAGAAGGCGGAAACGGATACGACCGGCAAGTTCCATCCCGTGTACGACCTGCAAATCGTGGTGCCCTCGGGGTTTTGGATTCGTGGACGCAACTTGAACGTCGAGTTGGAGGGAGACCTGCGATTGCGACAAGAGAAGACCGTTCCCACGGTGGTGGGCACGCTCGAAGCGCGTCAGGGGACTCTGAATTTCCTCGGCCGATCGTTCTCACTTGAACGGGGGAAGGTGCAGTTCTACGGCGAGGACGAGATCAATCCGAGCCTGGACATCCGACTCACCTCCAAGGTCTCGTCCACGACCGTTTACGTGACCATGAATGGAACGCTACAAGAACCCAAAGTCGAACTCACCTCTTCGCCGTCGATGAGCGAAGCGGACATCATGTCGCTCTTGGTGATGGGGAAGACCTCGGACGACTTGAACGGGGATCAAGCCCAGCTGGTCGCGCAGCGGGCAGCTGCCGTCGCGGCCACCTACGGGGCGGCGGAGCTGCAAAAACGCATGGCGGGACCTTTGGGCGTCGACATGATCACCGTGAATCCCGGCGGAGGGCCGGAGGGCGAGAACTCGGTGGTGGTGGGCAAGTATTTGAACTCGCGCACGCTCCTCAAATACGAGCAGGCCCTGGACAGCGCGGCGGGATTTTTTGTGACGCTGGAGTACACGCTCACCCAGACCATCACACTTCAAACGATCGCCGGCACCTGGCAGTCGGGCGCGGAAATCAGCTGGTCCAAGGATTATTGATCAATCGATGCCTTGAGGATGGCCGCCATAGCATGGTGGCCGTCATCGGTGAAGTGGATGCCGTCCTGGCGCATGAGCACGGTGTAATCTCCGAGCTCTTCGAAGACCCTGTCCGCTTCGACGACCGTCACTCCGTCTTTCCCTTTGAACCCTCGCACGACGTCGAGATAGGCGCGATGAATCGCCTGCACATCGTCGCCTTGGACCAGGTATTTGTCCTTCACGTACTGCGCTTCCACCCCGGAAGCGAAGTGATAGGGGCCGGCAATCAAGATCACTCTGCCACCGTTTTGGCGAACCAGGCGGACGATGTCTTCCAGATTGTCCCGGTATTCCGGAACTGAGACTCGAAAGGGCGGCATAGGATGCCGGCCTTTGAGGAGAGTCAGGATGCGCGGGTAGGCCACCGTCCTTGACTTCGCGTACTGCCGGTCGGTCTCGCCGGTCGTTCTCCAGTGTTCGTTCCAACCGAAGTACACCACGACGATATCCGGATGCGCCGCCAAGAACTGCGACTTGAGCCACTCCAACCCCTGATACGACGTGTACCCCGGCACGCTGGCATTCAGGACTTCCCATCGATCCGGGCCGAGATCCTGTTCGAGTAGTGCGGAATAGGGCATGCCGTCTCCGGCGATCCGTGAACAGGAATCGCCGAGGATGAGGATTCGTTTCTTGTTGCCATGAGGCGGAACCGGACGATCGGGGTTCTGGATCTTGGCCTCACGCTCGAACTCGGGATTCAAATCCGGACGAACTTTCCAGAATAGTTTGGAATCGGGCAGAAAATAGCCTTGCTCCAAAGCGATCTTGGCGTGCATCCCGAAATTCATCTGCGGCGTCACCGCTCCGAACCCGGTGAGGCGAAGAACCGCCTCGAAGAGAAGGAGCCCCACCATGAGGCCGGACAACATGAGAATGACTTTCTTGATCACGGGGCGGAACCCATCAGAAGAGCGTATAGATGAAGGGCGCAACCGGCGATCCGCTCACCAGCACGAGGGCGCCTAAAATGAGGATGATGGCCAGCATGGGGATCATCCACCACTTCTTGTTGTCGCGCAGAAATCCCCAGATTTCGCGTAAAAACCCGGGCCGGGCCAGCCGCGCGCGCTCCTGGAATTCGGGTGGGTTCGAATGGGTCATTGTCGCCTCGGGGTGGAAACCGTTCTCAATACTGGCGGAAGTACTCCTCCACGCTCTTGGGCTCGACGTGATCCACCCAATATGTCGACGCCTCCGGATCGAATGTGCGTTCTAACGGATCCCGACCCAAAAATCGCATCACGACTCCGACCGGTGTGATCACGAAGTAAAACACGATGCCGAGCAGGACGTGGGACAGGATGAAGCCGATGGGAAATGTGAGCAGGGTCAACCCAGCGTAGAGATAACGATTGAGTCCGGGGGCCATGAGCGAAAGGAGCGTGGAGACGGTTCCGATCCCCCAGAACACGTACGCAACCATGGGGGCCGCGTTTCCGAGATGAATGCCGACCAGCGTTCGTTTCCACAGCACCAGTCCCCCCAGAAGACCGAACGCCCCCAGGGCCACGAAGCCGAACGTGCGAAGCGTGTCGCGGCTGGGCCGCAGGTTGAGGTCGATCATGGTCAATCCAGCTTGAATTGCCGCAGGTATGCGTCCCGATCCGCCTGGGCTCCCGACTGCTCCTCCTTCCGCAAAATGCAGTTCTCCAGCACGAGCGCGTCCATGTCCGTGGCCATGAAGCACCGATACGCATCCTCGGGCGTGCACACAATGGGCTCCCCCCGCACGTTGAAGCTGGTATTGATGATCACCGGGCAGCCGGTCTTGGCGTAGAAGCTCTCCACGATTTTGAAAAACCGGCCGTGCCGTTCCGGGTCCACGGTTTGAATACGCGCCGAATAATCCACGTGGGTGATGGCCGGGACCACGGATCGAAGTTGCTTGAGCTTGTCGATCCCCTGCATTCCGTCCGCATCGTAGGCTTGTCGCTTGTCTTCCCGCACCGGGGCCACCAGCAACATATAGGGGCTATCTTCTTCCGGCCGCACATCGAAATATTCAGCCACCCGATTCCGGAGCACGACCGGGGCAAAGGGGCGAAACGATTCCCGGAACTTGATCTTGAGGTTCATGACCGACTGCATCTGAGGCGATCGCGCGTCACCCAGGATCGAGCGATTCCCCAAGGCCCGCGGCCCGAACTCCATGCGACCCGCCACGTGGCCCACCACCTTTCCTTGTGCGATGAGCTCGCTCACGGCATCGATGAGTCCCGCTTCGTCCTCGTACGAGCGATACCGCGCGCCTTTGGCCTCCAGGAACGTCCGAATGTCTTCCGCCCTATATGCCGGTCCCAAGAGCGACCCCCGTTGACTGTCCAGCGATCCGGGAACGCGTTCGTTACCAAGAAGCTGATGCCAAACGAAGAGCGCCGCGCCCAAAGCACCACCCGCATCCCCGGAGGCGGGCTGGATCCAGATGTTCTCGAACGGTCCCTCGCGCAATATGCGCCCGTTCCCGACGCAGTTGAGGGCCACCCCACCGGCCATGACCAGGTTCCGGCTTCCCGTCAATCGATGCGCATGGCGCGCGCACTTGAGCATGATCTCTTCGGTCACGAGCTGGATCGACGCCGCCATGTCCATTTCGCGTTGGGTCAGGGGCCCTTCGGCTTGGCGGGGCGGCCCACCAAACGCTCGCTCGAACTTCTTGGACGTCATCACCGTGCGCCGGTGAAAGCCAAAGTAGGACATGTCCATGCGAAACGAGCCGTCGTCTTTGATGTCGAGCATTTGCTCGCGGATGAAGTCCGCATACACGGGCTCGCCGTACGGCGCCAAGCCCATGAGCTTGTATTCTCCGGAGTTGACTCGGAACCCGGTGAAGTAGGTGAAGGCCGAATAGAGCAGCCCGAGCGAATGCGGAAACCGAAGCTCCTTCAAAAGACGTATGCGGTTTCCTTCGCCTTTGCCGATCGAGCCGGTCGCCCACTCCCCCACGCCGTCCAAGGTCAGAATCGCCGCGTCCTCGAAGGGGGAAGGAAAGAACGCACTGGCCGCGTGCGATTCGTGATGCGCGGTGAATACGTAGCGGCCCTTGTAGCGGCCGGCCAGTCCCTTGTCCAACTCACGCGGCAGGTGGAGCTTTTGCTTGAGCCACAGGGGCATGCCCTTCAAGAACAAGCGGAAGCCGGCCGGCGCGGTGGCGAGGTAGGTCTCCAGCATGCGGTCGAACTTGAGAAGGGGCTTGTCGTAGAAAACAACGTGGTCGAGGGAGTCCGGCCCGATGCCGCCTTCCCGCAGGCAGTAGTCGATGGCGTGCGTGGGGAACCGGTGATCGTTCTTTTTCCGTGTGAACCGCTCCTCTTGAGCGGCGGCAACGATCGCGCCGTCCTGAACGAGGCAGGCGGCGCTGTCGTGATAAAAAGCGGAAATGCCGAGGATGTTCATGAGGGGCGGGCTCGCGTTAAGCGAACGATTTTATCATGCCCCTTGGGTCAGCCCGAGCTTGAAAGTTTTTGACATCGGGTGAGCCCCCGATCGATGAGGGCTCACCCGCAATACATCAGTGCGTTACGGTCACACGTTCGACCAGATTCTTTCCCAGACCGGCCGCTCGAACGAAATAAACGCCGGCGGGGGCATGGCGCCCATCCGCGTTGGGGTTCCAGGTCATGGGATGGCGGCCGGCCCCGAACGCCTGGTCAGCCAGCACGGCAATCTCACGCCCGCTCACGTCGTAGACGGCCACCCGCACGTGCCCCGCTTCGGGCATCATGAGCATGAGGTTCGCCGAGCCGCGCACGGGGTTGGCCGAGGTGGCCATGAGAGCAAACCGGGTGACCGACGGTGTCTCGTTCACCGCGGTCTGGGCGCTGTAGATGGTGAATACGGCATCACTTTGATCGAAGCCGACATTCCCGCCCGCGTCATGCGCAATGACGCGGAAAATGGCCTGTGTGGTGAGCGGACCGATCACGTGCCAGGCGAAGTCTCCCGAATCCGGCATGCAAGCCGCAAGGGTGTCGTACGGCCCTCCCGCGCCGGACCGCGACAACAGAAGATCCACGCACATCACACCCACGTTGTCCGAGGCCGTCCAGGTCAAGAGCGGAATCGTCCCTACCGCCAGTGAGTCGCCGCCATTGGGCGACGTTACGTGGACGACTGGTTGCTGGACATCTTGGAACTGGGCATCGATGGTGTGGTTTGCCTGGATGTTCGTGAACGCGTAGCCGGTCACCGCTCCCTGCGATACGTTGTCCACCTTCACGTCGAAAATGGTTGCGCCGGGCCCGGCCGTGATATTGAACGTCCGCGTACCTCCGCAATTGGCGACGATATTGCCATTGGGCGTGATGGTGCCGCCCGGACCGGCGGTGGCGGTGATGGTGTACGGGCCGTTGACCGCGAACGACGCGTCGATGGTGTGATTGGCTTGCACGTTGGTAAACGTGTAGCTCGTAACCGCTCCTACCGAAACGCCATCCACCAGAACGTCGGCGACGTGATAGCAGTTGTTGGGGGTGATCGTCTCGGTGAGGTTCGAACCCTGAGCCACGCCGGTCGTACCCGGCGACATCGTTCCATTGGAGCCCACCGTCGCGGTGATGGTGAACGTCGGGACCGAGACCACCGCCGCCCACCAGGAGCTCCACCGACTCCCGTTGGAACCCGTGTTCCCGTCATCGCCGTTAATTCGCGCTTTGGCGTATTCCTGGAGCACCCAGAGCTTCGTGTCGTCCGAGGGATCCACTTGCGCGGTGCTGAAATCGCCCCAGCGATTGCGGCCCGTCGCGGTGGAGAAGGTCTTGTGATAGTAGTCCTCGCCCACTTTGTAGATCTGTGGATCCCGGATGGTCCCCGCGGCATCGGCGGCGAAGTGCATCGAATAGCCGGCGGACGGATGCTGGGCGGAGGAACACTGCGTGTACCCGACCAGAAAATCTCCGCCCGCGTTCACCGCGATATGCGCGTACGCGTACCACTTGCCGCCGTTGTTGTTGGTGGCGGTGGGATCGTCGATGCGCCCGCCGTCTATGAACACGCCGGTGGAGGCATTGATCTTGGTCCATTGGACGGCGCTGTGCGTCATCACTCCCGAGGGGAGCCCGATCGTCTGCGCGTAATACAGTGCTCCGTTACGATAGGAGGGCGCGGAGCGAACCTGGGCGTCCTGATTCTCCATTGGACACGGCGTCACGCCGCACGCGCTGGTCCCAAGGTTGGGAGCAGACTGAGGAAGCTGGTTCCCGCCTGGCTGCACCCATCCACCGCCGGGCCGCGTGAGGCTGCCGCTGACGTTGGCCGTGTAGACGGGTGCGGCAGCGGTGCCGGTGATCCGGTCCATTTGGTAGGTGGCTCCCGCACTCGACAAGTGCGTCACCACAAACAGCGTGTCCTGAGTCGTCGAGTACGTCACCGCGGGCGAGCTGCAAAACCCGGTTCCGTTGGCAAGGGTGAACAGAGAGCCGGCCCCGGTTCCGGCGCGGGCCTGGGGGTAATTGACCGCGAGATTGAGCCCGCTGCGGAAACTCCCACCGACGTATCGATTGATCGAAATGGAAATCCAGTTCTTGTTGAACCCCACGATTGGAAAGTCGACCGTATTGCTGGAATTGAAATTGTAGAGATTCCAGGCCCCGCTGGGATCGCTGGTCTGCGAGACTCCCAAGAGGAGCTTGCCCGCCCCGCTCGTGACGGTCTGCATCACCGCAATCCAGCGATTGTTGTAGGGATCGTAGAGCGTGCGCGGATCGGTGAGCGAAAGGCGCTCGTTGAGCGCCACGACCGGCGCCCAGAACGTTGCCGTGCCCACCGTGCTCTGCGTGACTCCGGTGGCCTTGTCCCGGATCCGGTAATTGTTGTTGAAGGCTTCCATGATCTTGGTCGGGCCCACCGCGCCGCCAATGTCGGGCGGGATCACGATGAAAGACGAATCGACCATGGCCACGTCGTCCAGGCCCATGAAGTTAGTGACGGGAGGCGGTGATGACACCATCGGCCCCAGCGGGACCCGCAGCTTGGGGCTGGATGGAGCGGGCGGGAAATAAGGCTCGGGCGGGGGTTCGAACTCGTTGGGCGCCCAGGGGGACGGACGTAGCTCCGGCTTTCCTGAACTCAGCGCCTTTTGCCGGGCCAACTCTTCCTGTCGGGCCAGATCCTCGAAATGAATCACCGCGCTCGCAGTTGCCGTAATAGGAATGGCGTCAGGGACCATTCCCGCTGGGGCCACCTTGAGGGGCTCTTGCTTGATCTCGTGTTCTTCCTCTTCGGCGGTCAACGGGCGCAGATAGTGAAGCGTGCTGGTGACGGCGATGACGAACGCGATCTGGAGCAATCGGCCCAGTGCGGTGCGCATTGAGGGGGGTCCTCCAAAAGCTGGAAGCTGGCTGCGATGGGGGCCGAGCGGCCCATTTCGAAACTCCGCAGGCGATCAACGTCGCACAAGTGCCCCGGGATTTTATCCCATAACCCCAAATCACTCAAGATCTTAATGATCTGGGCCCTCTTTGCGGCCTCAGGCCGCCCATGAACGCTCGTACTTCCCACAACGATGGCCCTAAGATAGGCGCCTTCCGCACCCTTTTAGGGCCTTTTTGTGAGGAGCGTTTCGGTGAAGAGCCTCGTTTTTTGGTTTGCCGTATGCAGTTTTTGGTTCCCGAACCAGGCCCGCTCGGGACCCTTGGCGTATCCACCGGCGCCCAGGGACAGCGTCGTGGACGACTACCACGGCACGAAGGTGCCCGACCCCTATCGTTGGCTCGAGGACCAGGACAGCGCGGGCACCGGTGCCTGGGTGAAAGCGCAGTCAGGTCTCAGCCGAACCTACCTCGACAATCTTCCCGAGCGCGCCGCCATACAAAGGCGACTCACGGAGCTCTGGAATTACTCGCGGACCGATCTCCCCTGGCAGGAGGCGGGCCGGGTCTTCTTCACCGAGCAAACCGGTCTCGAGCCGCAGGCATCCCTTTACGCCGTGGATGACGCTGGAAAAACAACGCGGATCCTGGATCCAAGCGTCATCGCTCCGGACGGCGATACCGCGATTCGAGATTTTTCGGTGTCACCCGACGGGCGGTGGATGACCTATTCCAGTTCGGCCGGCGGGGCGGACATCGTCCAAACGCACGTGCGGGATCTGTCTACCGGCCGTGACCGCCCGGACGTGGTTCCCAGCTTGTCCTCCGACATTTGCTGGACGCGTGACGGCGCGGGGTTTTTCTACGTGCGCCGCCCAGATATGAAGAATGCGTCGCCGACAACAGCCCAGCTCGAGAAACAACTGTGCTATCACACGCTCGAGCAACCTGCGGCCAAGGACAGGGTCATTCACGAGTGGACGGATGCGCGGTGGCTCTACAGCATGATGTCCGACGACGGCCGCCGCGTCATTACGGTCGCGGAGGCGGGCTCCATCTCCTGGATGTATTCGATCGACTTGGTGAACGCCGACCATCCCGATCTGTCGCAGCCTTTGATCCCGCTCCTGGCCGATGTCGAAGCGGGTCACACGCCGATGGGTACGGTCGGAGACACCTTGTACGCCGCTACGGATCTTCGCGCTCCGAAGGGTGCTGTGATTGCTCTCGATCTCACCCAAGGAAGCAGTGCGCGTCCCCGGACCGTCATTCCCGAATCGGACGACGTGATTCGTCGGGCAACCGTGGCCGGAGACCGGTTGGCCGTTCACTATCTTCACGACGTGAAAAGCCGTTTGCGTCTCTTCACGCTTCAGGGACAACCGGCCGGCGAAGTGTCTTTGCCCGGTATTGGCGCGCTCGGGTGGGCCCTGAACGGCCGGCATAGAGCTCCTGATCTCTGGTATTCGTTCACGTCCTTTCTCTCCCCCGAAACCGTGTATCGCTACGATCTAGGTTCGGGAACGAGCACCCCCTTGCACCCGCCGCGTTTGCCCTTTGACTCCTCGGGATACGAGACGCAGCAAGTGTTCTACACCTCGAAAGACGGCACGCGGGTTCCGATGTTCATCACCGCGAAGAAAGGACTGGCCAAGGACGGCAAGAACCCTGTGTTTCTCACCGCGTATGGAGGCTACGGCGCGACCCTGACGCCAAGTTATCGCGCGGATCTCCCCTTCTGGCTGGAGCACGGAGGGATCTATGCCGTGGCAAACCTACGCGGAGGGGGTGAGTACGGAGAGGCATGGCACGAAGCCGGTGCACTGGAGCACAAGCAACACAGCTTCGATGATTTCATCGGCGCGGCGGAGTATCTGGTTCGAGAGGGCTACACGGCCCCGGAGAAGATCGCTATCTATGGACATTCGAACGGTGGGCTCTTGATTGGAGCCATGATTACCCAGAGACCGGATCTGTTCGCGGTGGCGCTGGCCAACGCCGGGCATTACGACATGTTGCGCTACCAGAAGTTCACCGCCGCGGCGGCCTGGATTCCCGAGTACGGATCGTCGGAAGACCCGCAACAATTCCGTTACCTACGGGCCTACTCGCCGCTGCAAAACGTGAAGACCGAAACGTGCTTTCCGGCGACACTGTTGTTGACCGGCGATCACGATGACCGCGTGGTGCCGAGCCATGCCTACAAGTTCGCCGCGACGCTCCAGGCGGCCCAAGCGTGCGAGCGCCCGATTCTTTTACGGGTGTCTTCGAATGCCAGCCACAGCTACGCCTCGAGCGGAGAGTCCTTGGCCGTACTCACGGATACGTGGGCATTCGTTTTCGCCCGGCTCGGGGTGCACTGAGGTTCAGTCCGCTTTCGCAAGCTCCTTATGGTACTTGCGCCGGATCTCCTCGATGTCCGCTGTGGCCGGGGGGCGTTTCATACCCATTGATTCCATTGTGTCCACGACGATGCGGGCCACAGCCAGATTGCGATACCACTTGTGATCCGCCGGAATCACGAACCAAGGAGCATCCTTCGTGCTGGTCTTGGATAGCGCATCCTCGTAGGCCTTCATGTACTCGGACCAGTGTTGGCGTTCCTCGTAGTCCGCCTCGTTCACCTTCCAGTTCTTGTCGGGATTGTCCAGCCGCTTCTTGAAGCGGCTGAGCTGCTCGTCCTTGCTGATGTGGAGGAAAAACTTGAGGATGGTCGTTCCGGCCTCGGTCAGATTTTTCTCGAACTCGTTGATGAGGTCGTAACGCGCCGACCAGACTGCCTTCGGCACCAGGTTGTGCACGCGCACGATGAGCACGTCCTCGTAATGCGACCGATTGAAGATAGCGACTTCTCCTCGACCTGGAGTATGGGCGTGGACACGCCATAGAAAATCGTGCCGGCTTTCCTCGTCGGTGGGGACCTTGAAGGCATGCACCCGCGTTCCGAGGGGATTCATGGCACTAAAGACGTGAACGAGGGTGCCGTCCTTGCCGCCGGCATCGAGGGCCTGCAAGCAAACGAGCAGGGCGTGCCGCCCTTCCGCATAGAGGAGGCCCTGCAGGTCGCACATCTTTTGGGACAGTTCGGCCATTTCCTGCTTGGTCGACGCCTTGCTTTCGTCCTTCCCCGTGTAGCCGGGATCAAAAGAAGACAAGGCAAGCTCTTGGTCCGGTTTGACCAGAAATCGTTCACGGTTGTTCATGAAATGAGGTACTCCCTTATAAAATCGATTATTTATCTCTAAAGACCGAATTGTCGATCAGTGTTCGTATCGTATCGCGAAAAGGTCGGCCTGCTTCCCTTAACCCCGACTTCTCTCTCTCCGGAAACTCGACGTCCCGCGGTTTCGTACGGAGGGCCAAGGAGACGTGGATGCGGGCTGCCGGCTGGACCTGGTTATTCTTTGGAGTCGCCTGGCTGGGCCACGGGGGGGTTCCAACCGGGAACTCGTCCCCGGCCGAGAATGCATCGGCCACCCGGGTGAAGGCATGGCAAGACGACCTCAGCGTCCTTTCCGACAGCCTGCTTGGCAAAGATCGAAGTTTTTCCTCACCAGCTCGGCAACGTTTCCAGCGCGAAAGGGCAGAGCTCGAACGCTCCCTTCCCTCTTTGACCGACGATGCCCTCCTGGTCGGGTTGTCTCGCCTGGTCGCCCTGGCCGGCAATGCGCACACGCGCTTTCGTCTGGACCCAACCCATGACGGGGCGTTCTCCACCCAGTTTCCCATTCGCATTTGGTTCTTTCAGGATGGGCCTTACGTTATTCGGACCTCGACAGAATATCGGCGCGCGCTGGGGTGCCGTCTCCTTTCGATCAATGGACAGGCAATCGCCCAGGTCAAGAAAAGCGTTTCCCAGCTCTTCGCCGGCAACGCGCCCTGGACGGATTACCTCGCCCCGATCTATCTCGAGAGTCCGAACGTGCTCCACGGCTTGGGTATCACGGCCAGCAACCAAGAAGCCACATTCACGTTCGAAGATACGTCAGGAACACGTTTCGAGCTGGTGGTTCGTTCTTGCCCAATCAACCAGACCTGGGAAACGTGGCAGGAGCTATCCCCGGTCTTCCAAGCCGCTGGCGAGCTGCCGATGACGGCTTTGGACCCCCGCCGTGTACCTCTGTATCTCAGCCACCCTGACCGAGCGTACTGGTTCGAGTACTTTCCCGGGGAACAGGCCTTCTATTTTCAGTTCAACGTCGCCGACAACGCCGCGGATGGGCCGATGTTCAAGGAATTCTCCGATTCATTGCTGTCGTTCGTCGGAACTCATCCGATCCGAACGACCATTGTGGATCTACGGCTCAACAGCGGCGGCAATCTAGAGGTCGCGCGGGATTTCATGAACAGCTTGGGAAACAATGCAACGATCAACCGGGCCGGTCACCTGTTTGTGATCACCGGCAGATCGACCTTCTCTGCGGGGCTTTATCATGCCGCGCAGTTGAAGCAGTTCACGCATGCAACGTTCGTAGGAGAGCCGGTCGGTGACGCATTGGATTACTGGGCCGAGGGAAGCATGATCGTGCTACCTCATTCCGAGGCCATTATCGAATATGCGGACGGGTTCCATCGGTACTCTCTCAAGGAATATCCGGAAAATCGCCCCTACTATGCGACGTTGCGTATCCGGAATCTCTCTCCTGACATTCCCGTCGCTTTGTCCGCAAGGGATTACGTCTCTGGTCGTGATCCGGCTCTGGAGAAGATCATGGTTCCGGATCCGCGGTGATTCCGAGGGGGCTCCACGCCGAACGGTCAATTATCCCGTCACTCCAAGCTTGTTAGGGACAAAAGAGAAGGCCGGAGCAGATGGCTCCGGCCTTCCAGCTCGTGAAGAAGCGTCGGGGTTACTTCTTTTGTCTTAGCTCTTCTTGCGGCGGCGCGCGGCGCCAAAACCTGCCAAACCCAAGCCCAGGAGCAGCATAGAGGTGGGCTCGGGAACCACGTTGTTGCCACCTTCCGTGGCAAAGCCGGTGACGGCTGCGCCGTCCGCCGCGTTCCAGGTCCCATCCCCGCGGAGCGTGGCCACAAAGATGTGAGCCGCTGCGCGATACCCGGACGCGTTGTTCGTCAGCACGGCCGCCTCGTTGGCCCAAGTCCCACTGGTGTTGGTCAACGTGAACGAGATTTGAGTGGACGAATGGGAGTTCCCATCAAAGCTGTCGATGGTCTGGTTGAACGACCCAAAGCCGTCCTCATTGCCCGACCCCGAATCGCTAAAAGGTCCGGGTGTGTAGCCCACCCCACCGTTGATCCCGGTGATGGCGGAGACGGTCCAAGACCCTGCATTGACGTTTACCCCAACCGACCCACCATCGCCGAGCAGATACTGGTATCCATCGTGGTTTAGCCCGGTGAATACAATGTCAGCCGTCGTGGCACTCGTCTGGGTGATACTCACGCTCGCATACGGTCCTGGATAGCCCGCCATCGCGGCGTTGCCGAGTCCAAGGTTAAACGAAAGCGTTGCGCTCGCCATCGAGCTGAAACCGGCAAGGGCGATCAAACCGACCGCCATCAAAACAAATAGCTTCTTCACGTAAACCTCCCCATAGAAGAGCTGTAGACAGAGTCCTGCCGCCCTTAATGCAATCACCGAGCCAAAAAGGAGTTTTACCGTTAAGTTATTTACTTGTAACCGCTTGGGATACGTGGCCATTCTAGTAGATTCGTTTCCAGAGCTCGAAACCGTTAACTATTCCGTCACCTGGGAGCTCTCAAAAGCAAAGCAGAAGGCCGGAGCCTACGCCCCGGCCTTCCTTTGCACAGTCTGTGAAGAAGCGTTGGGGGGTACTTCTTTTGTCTTAGCTCTTCTTGCGGCGGCGCGCGGCGCCGGCACCGACCAGCCCAAGGCCCAGGAGCAGCATGGAGGTGGGCTCGGGAACCGTGGTCTCTCCCTCGGTGGCAAACCCAGTTCCGAGGGCGCCGTTGGCGGCGTTGACCCCCCCCGTGTAGGCAGTCACGAAGATGTGCGCGGCGGCGCGATGTCCTTGCGCATTGGCGATCAACACATCGTTGTCAGTCGCCCACGTACCGCTCGTGTTGTACACCCTGATTACCCTCGAGGACGACGAGTGGGTGAAGCCATCGAAGGTATCGACGGTCTGGTTGAATGAGCCGAAACCATCCTCGTTTCCCGCCCCGCCATCGGAGTAAGGCCCGGGCGTGAAGCCGGTGCCCACGTTGCCGCCAGTCCCCGTGAGCAGGCCCCAAGTCGTAGCGTTGACGTTAACCGCAATGGACCCACCATCGCCCATCAGGTAAATGTTCCCGGAATTGGTGAGTGACTGGAACTCGATCTGGGCAGTGGTTGCGTCGAGCAGGGTGACTTTGACGTTCGCATACGGTCCCGGGTAGCCGGCAATCGCGGGGTTGCCGATCCCAAGGTCAAAGCTGAGCGTTGCGCCGGCCATCGAGGTGTTGCCGGCAAGGGCGATCGCGGTGACCGCCATCAATACAGAGAGCTTCTTCACGTAAACCTCCCCCTGGTGAGGTGAATAGAGTCGAACATCCTCATAGACTCGCAAGGGGCAGGCCACAACCGCATGAATCACAGAAGCCGTTCAATATCAGAAAGTTAGAGGAACGGATGACCTCGGGTCGTTCTCCCGATACTCATCAAACAGTTAAGTATTTCATCAGGTAAACCCCGATCAGGAGAAAGACGAAAGGCCGAAGCGTTAATAGCTCCAGCCTTTCGTCCCAACTGTGTAGAAGCGGTGGGGTTACCTCTTAGACCTTACGGCGGCGGCGCGCGGCGCCAAGACCCGCCAGACCCAGACCCAGAAGCAGCATCGAGGCAGGCTCGGGAACGTTCGGGGGCCCCCCGCCTTCAGTGGCGTAGCCGGTGGCTAACGCGCCATTTTGGACAATCGCGGGGTCCGAGGTCACGAAGATGTGAGCCGCGACGTGAAACCCATTCGCATTCCCCGTCAGGACGTCCGCGTCACTCCCCCACGTACCGCTCGTGTTGGTCAAGGTGAACGTGACGTTACTGGACGAGTGCTGGTACCCATCGAAGCTGTCGATCGTCTGATTGAACTGTCCGAACCCGTCTTCGTTGGCAGCGCCGCCGTCCGAAAGGGGCCCGCTGATGAAGCCGGCGTTCGGGTTGCTGCCGCTCAGGGCGCTCAGGGTCCAGCTGGTTGCGTTCACATTGACACCCACCGCCCCGTTCCCCCCGAACAGGTAGACGTACCCGTCGTGGGTGAAAGATTGGAACACGATATCCGCGGTGGTGCCGCTGGTTCGCGTGACGGATACGTTGCCGTAAGGGGCGGGATACGAATTGATGGCGGCATTTCCCTGGCCAAGTACAAACACGAGAGAGGCGCCAGCCATCGAACTGAAACCGGCCAGAGCGATCAAGGCGACCGCCATGAAAACGATTGGCTTCTTCACGTGAAGCTCCCTGAGATTAGTGTTGGCGGACACCCCGCAAACCTTAGTGCAAACGGTAGGCCAAACCGTACTCGAGGGGCTAACCCATTGAAGTGATTATGGTAGAAGGACTTGGGGCATTTTACCCACGTCGTTTTCCCTGAATTTTTGTCAATTCCACCGTCAGATTCGGGGCCTTATTGTTGGCGCACCGACAGCTAGAGTTTTCTAGCTCTACTCAACTCTTGCGGCGGCGCCGGGCGATCCCGGTCCCTGCCAACCCCAAGCCGAGAAGGAAGAACGAGGCGGGTTCGGGAACCCCCGCATCGGCGGCGAACCCGATTGCAAGGGGCTCACTGCCAGGGTCGGCCGGGAAGGTCGTCGCGAAAACCTGAACCGCGACGTGGTTCCCCAAGGCGTTGGCGAAAGGAATTTGTATTCAAATTAAAAGCCATCGCGCCTGGGCCGCCGAACAAGTAAGAGACGCCGCCTACATCGTTTGATGCAAATTCAATTCTTGGGTGGGTTGGGTCCAGAAGAGTCACCGTGACTGTCCCAAACGGGGCAGGAAATCCTCCAAGCGCCGCATTACCGACTCCAAGCGAGTAACAACTTTAGAGGCTGGCGACGGCTTGTTTGCGCTTTAGTTGCAACACACGGACATCAGGATCAACGACCACCTGTTCGGGCTTGAAGTCGCAATGAATGCTGATCGTCTTCGATTCTCCGGCCCCCAGAATGACGGTATTGCGAGTGTCCTTGTAATCAGGATCGCTGGTGTACGCGTTCTCCGACTTACCCTTCTCCGGTTTTTTCCAGCGTTCGCCCGCGGTTGCGGCAACCTCCACCGGCATCGTCCCGGTTCCCACGTTCGTGACCGTGGCCGTGACGTCAAAGCCTTGCCCCGCTTCTTTGCGACTGGCTTGGCTCACTGTGTACTGTGGCACGACCTTCTCCTCGAACCATTCCTTCACGAACGCATCATAGGCGGTCGTGTCCGCGGCGTACGGACGCATCGCGGCCACGAAGTCCTGCAGTGCCGGATGGTCGCGACTGTCTCGCCAGGTCTCGAAGAAATTCCGGTACGCGGGAAGCGCCCGCTCAGCGCCGAGAAAGTCGTAGAGCATCCAGAACACCCAGCCCCCTCGGTCATAAATGATGGTGTTGTCCGAAGGGCGCTTGCCGTCGACGTCGTACATGGCCCGTTCCTCGTTCGAACGGCGGCGCTTGTTGTAACGGTCCTCAATGCCCTTCGCGAACTCCATCCGACCGCGGGGTCCCTTCACCTGCTCGAACAGGAGCAAGGTCGAGAAGTGAGCCATGCCTTCACTCAAGAAATCGCCGCCCGGACCGTTGGCCGGGGTCAGAATGTTCCCCCACCACTGATGCGCCGTTTCGTGCGCGGTGACCAGAAACGTCGCTTCGGTTTTCGCATTGTTTCGGGTCAGGAAGCCGATGTTTTCGCTGAAGGTGATATTGGTACCGAATCCCTGGGCATATCCTGCCAATGCCGGAAATTCGGAGAGCTTGAGCTCTTTCCAGGGATACGGATAAAACCACTCGGAAAACCATTGGCGAGCCGCATCCAATGTGGTGGACATCTCGTCCACATTGTAGGGATGTCGATCGCTGTAGAAGATTTCGGTATCGTTCTGGCCCCGCTTCGTTTTCCAGCGTCCAGCCACGATGTTGATGATCTTGACCGGGTGATCGGTGTCCCAAACTTGCGTGCGCCAACCGTCCTTGACCGAATCGCTCACGCACACGCCCACCGAATTGAGCGTGTACGCGTGAGGAGCGGTCACGGAAATGCGGGCCGGGTACCACGCCGTCGCCCCGTACGCCGCGCGCGTGACGCCTTTCCAGTAATCGCGGGAGTACTTCCGAGGTTCGGTCCTGTTCTCCTTGGTTTCGCCCACTTGCTCCATGTAACCGAGGACCGGGGCAAAGCTCGGGGTAAATCCGGTCAACACGACCCCCGAGGGCAAGATGAACTCATCGGTGTTCTCGCCGTTCTTCGTCGCACCTCCGGGAAAACGCCCATCGAACGACCAGCCGATCGTCACACTGTCCCCTTTGGCGAGCGGCTGGGGGGGCGTGAACACGAACAGATGCTGGCTGTCTTCGGGCGTGTAGTCCTGCCCATTCATGGTCCAGGACACGTTCTGCCAGAAGAGCCCGGTCGTGAGCGGCACCTGAACCATCGTGGTCTCCAGCCCGTTCACCAGCGTGAAGCTGCCCTGGCTCGAGATCCAGTGCTTCGCCGGGTCCAGCTTCACGGCAACGTCGAGCCGGCCGATGTCCGGAAGTGGCGCGTCGAGCCAGGTCTTCAGGTTCTTGGCCCAGTAGTCCTTCAGTTGCTTCTTGGCCGCGCCGCCTTCGAGACCCGCGTACACCTGGAACACGAGCACGACCAAAAGGACGAGCGGTACCGCAGCCCAGGGCAGGAGCTTCGCCGTCGAGACGGCCAGTTTTCCCGGGGCCAGACGATGCATCGTTTGCACTGCGTCCGCGCCCCGGCGTCGGAAGAGACGCACTGCCAACACGCCGAATAGCACGCCGAAACCAAGCACCATGACCCGATTGAGGATGAACGCGGTTCGATCGGTTTCGAAGAACCCGAGATCGCTCCAGCGAATGGCGCCCCAGAGCGGCCAGTTGCCGATCCAGCTCAGCTTTCCGGTGAGCGCGCGAAACCCGGTGAAGGTCAGCAAGCCGAGTCCCAATCCGTAGGCCCCATACCGGTTGCCAACCACCGCATACGCCAAGGCAACGAACATCGACCACGTGAAGAACGTGGGAAGGAGACACAGCCCCCACACGAGCACATAGGGAAGGATCGAAAACGTCACCGTGTGCTGGACGGCGAGAGCGATCACACAGGCGAGGAGTGTGGCGAGAAGAACGATCACTGCTACGAGGCTGTTCGCGATCACTTTGCCGAACAGGAACGCTGCGGTCCGAATCGGCGTGGCAAAGAGAATCTGGGCGAACCGGGTGGCGCGTTCCCGCTCGAGCGATTCCACGATGTAGAACATGAGCAAGAGACACACGAGCGCGGAGCTTTGGTTCGCCACCGCCACCGCGGTGATCCCTGGGGTAAGGAGAAGCGGTGTGTCGAATGCTCCCACGGCGAGCAAAACGTTCCCCAGGCACTGGATCAAGATGAGGGGAACGAAAATATAGAGTCCGGCCTGATGCTTGAGCTCGCGTAGCTCCGCTCGCGCCACTGCGCGCACACTGGAGAGGAAACTGGGCGTCTCGCTTTGCATGGCGAGCGCGTGGATGGCGCCGGCGGGGGCCTCGGCCCATTCGGGCGTCTCCCCGCTCGCTTTGCGCTTGCGTTGCCACAACCCCTTTTTCGCCGCCACCGGCCCCCGCATCGACACCGCCACCGCGCGTTGGGTCAAGAAAACGGCCCCGAGTCCCAGGCCCAAAAGCCAGGCGCGATTAAGCCAGAAGAGCGAGTCGTAATGAACGCGTGCTTTGTTGTAGAACTCGACGCCTCGATCGACATCGAGATACGTCTCGTTCAGCCACCGAAAGCCCGACGGCTCGACCACCTGCAGCAACCGGTTGAGTCCCAGGCTGAGCCAGGACGGTGACCATGTCCACAGGAAGAAACCGGAGATGAGCAGCGTGGCCACCGGCAATACGAAGACGAGTACCGCGTTTCGCGATTTCTCGCCGATGTACATGGAGAGCCCGGCGTAGAAGACGGCAAAGGGCAAGCCGATCATGAGCACGGGTCGCAAATAGGCGGTGAGCGAGAAGGGACCTCGAATATCGGTGGCGCTGGAGTTCGGGACGATGTGGTTGAAGAAAGCGTCCGCGACGGCTTGAAACACCATGAACACCAGGAAGGCGCCGAGAACGGCCAAGAACCGTCCCCACACGTATTCCGACGGTTTGAGCGGTGTGGCGTGAAGGAGCGTGTCTACCTGCGTTTCCCGATCGCGCAAAAGGCAGAGACCGGCCGCGGCGGCAATGAAGAAGGCGTAAATGAGAAGGGTGAGGTAGGTCATCGTTTGCGTCTGAGCAAACTCGGAGGTGATCCACGCTTTCGTGCCGCCCACGCTCGAATCACCGGACGAGATGCTCATGTGCCCGCTCGACAACCCAAACGCGACCAGGGCCAAGATGATGGCCATCATGATGTAGAGCGGGCGGCGGAAGGAGTGCCAGAACTCGACGCCGAACGAAGCCGAAAGGCGCGCCAGGTTCATCGGGACTGACTTCCCAGAGCCGCGGTCAGAACTTCATCCGAAGTCTTCCGCGACGCCTGCGGGTCGTGTCCAGGCAGGCTCCCCAAACGCATGAGCGTCAAGTACGCATCTTCCAGGGTGACGGGAGCGGGCGAGAAACCTGCCGGCGGCGCCCCCGAAGGCTGATAAATACGAGCGCGGTTCTTGCCTTCGACCAGGAGCACCTGCGTGACCGTGTGCTCCTCGCGCAATCGTGGCAACTCGGAGGGATCCACGATGCCCTCGAAGATGTGACCCGCAATCGCCTCGCGTGCCTGGCTCGGAGTGGTAAGTGCCAAAAGGCGGCCCTCGCGGATGATCGCAAAGCGCGGGCACAACACAGCGACGTCCTCGACGATGTGAGTCGAGAGCAACACGATGCGATCCGTGGCCAGCTCGGAAAGCAGGTGGTAGAAGCGCAAACGCTCCTCCGGGTCCAATCCCGCGGTCGGCTCATCCACGATGATGAGTCGAGGATTGCCGGCGATCGCTTGCGCGATTCCGAGGCGCTGCCGCATCCCGCCCGAGTAGCCCTTCACCTTTCGCTTGGCGGCGAAGGTGAGGTTCACCCGGTCGAGGAGGCTCGTCACGAGCTTCTTCTGTCCTTCGGGAGCTTTCACTCCCTTCAAAACCAGCAAATGCGAAAGCATCGCTTCCCCGGAAAGGTGCGGATAGAACCCGAACTCCTGAGGCAGGTACCCAAGCCGAGGCCACAACCAGTTCGGATTCTTGAGCAGGTCCACACCGTCGAGAGTGACGGTGCCCGAGGTCGGTTCGAGGAGGCCGGCGAGGATTTTCATGAACGTCGATTTGCCGGCACCGTTGGGTCCCAATAGCCCAAACATTCCGGGCGGGACATCCAGATCCACGCCGTTCAAGGCGGTGACGGGACCGGGATAGATCTTGGTGAGACCGCGGGTGGAGAGCACGGGATCCTCCTCGTGGGCACGGGGATGCAGGTCGGGCCGGGCCCCAGATAGTGCCACATACGGGAGGAGGTCGGGCAGGGTTCCAACCCACCAAAAAAAGCGGCAGAAAAGCGGCCAGGGGGACCGCCTTTCTGCCGTGGATGACGCGTGCTCAGCGATATCAGGGGTCGCGGAGAACGGTCATATCACTCCTCGGTGCTCGTTTTCTGGCCCACCACGGAGCAGCGATAAACTTCGTCGGTTTCGACGAGCGTGATCTCGCCCGCGTCCGCCGCCTCTTCAATCTCCGTATCGGATGTGAATTGATGCGGGGTAGAACCGGTGAACTCGATGAGAATCTGCCGCCACAGGGGATTAAAGCCATCACCCTGGATCGCGTCAAGAACCGGATCGAAATCCTGTTCTTCGTCCAGATCATTGGTGGCGTAGATTTCGTTCAAGCTCTGGTTGTTGGCGATGATTTTTTCCGAGGCGCTTTCCGACAGCTCGAACATGTTCACCGTAAATTCTTGTCCGTCATAGAGGGCGGTCATCTGGCCGGACGCCCCGGCCATACTGTGATCCGATGCCAGCGTCTGGCTGATCGAGCTGTTCGAGTTGGGCGCGGTCGAAAATTTCCCGCATGCTCCGAGACCAAGGACGAGCGCGATCGCCCCAAGGGCTCGGCAGGTCTGCTTCATATAGTCCTCCTGGATGTTCATCATTGATGCAACGCGGTACCAGGCGTCCCGCCGCTCGGTATCGCCGTGAGTTGTCACATTGAGAAAGGGAAACCGTGGGCGGGGTGAGGATCTCTTCCCAATTGTATAAGACTGCCAGCGATCATGACCCCGGGAATCGGGTCCCATTGGATTCTGGCGTGGGGGAATCTCTTATTTATTGCTAGAAGCGGTACAGCATTTGGAGCGTCCACACCGGAAGATCCACGTCACGCGCGTTGTGGGTGGCCGTGTCGTAGGTGGTCAGCGTCGGATGTTCCCAAGCCAGGCTCGCACGGATATTGTCCCCAACCGGGCGAAGCACGATGAATCCAATCGTGTGCTGTTCGCCATCGCCTCCGAGACGCACCTCATCGCTCGTGTCCGGGTCGTATGCGTCGTAGCGAGCCCCAGCACTGAAACCGAACATCACATAACGCAGATACTGGACATAGTATGCATACACGGTGGCGGTCGTCTGACTTGGGCCGCCGGCGATATTCACGGTGAGATCGTGAGCACCCACGTATTCGCCTCGAAATGTCCCGCCCAAGAGATCGTACGCATTGAGCGCCACACCCCACCGATCCCGATCACCGGTGACTGGGGACTTCGCCGCACGAGCCGGCGTGATCACGACCGTTGGTTCGCTGGGATCCTGGACCCCGTTCTGGTTTTCGTCGACAAACCCGGTTTGCGCGGGGACCGCGGCCGTTCCGGGGATGGTTTGTTCGCCCAAATAATACGAAAATGCCAGATCCAGCCGGGGTCCAAAGAAGCTCTGCCGAAGCCGGACCATGACATCCTTGTGATCGTCGGGATCCCGGAACGACAGGGCAGCGGTTCCCCCGCCGTTCACTACCGCGACGTTAACCGTGGTGGTCGACGTGAGTCCCCAGGACAGGTCGCCGCCCACATCCCGGTTTCCAGGGAAGAGCGCGGCCCAGCCGAACGGCCGTTCCGGAAATTCGCGTTCGGACTCCTGTCGTTCGATTTCAAACCCGAACGGACGGAAGAATTGCCCGGCTCGCAGCACCAGACCTTGGCGGTGTCCCGCTCCTAGAACCGCGATCAAATCGAGATATGCGTCCTGGACGGCAACCGTGCCCAGGCCTCCATCCAACGAAATGGCGAGCCGGCTCCTATGTCCCGTGTGGCGAAAGTTAAGCCGCGCCCGCCGAACGAAGAAGTTGGCGTTGGGCGTGACATCGTCCTGATACTGGCCTCGAACCTGAACGTATCCGGAAATGCCGAGCTTCTCCAGACGAGACAGCCACGACTCCGCGACGGAAACACGCTCTTCGACGGTCGGGCCGCTCGCCTCCGGCTCCGTAATCGTGGCGGCAGGCGTTTGCGCAACACCGACTGCCGGGATCAAGAGCACACCACTCACCCAAATCCCGAGCGCGTACTGCTTCATATCCACCATCCCTTGTTCGTTCTATGCGTACACCTGGATAGCGGTCGCCTTGATTGAGATCCACATCGCCTGCCCAGGCTGGAGGCCCAGAGATGTAGCTGCCTCACGGACCACATCCGCCGCCACGGTCACGCCGCAGTCCAGAACGACGCGGACTTTTTCGGGAAGCGGCGAGATCTCGCGAACAACGCCTTGAAACGTGTTCTGTGCCGAACCGGCCGGCTTGGTCAGGGACAGCGTTACCGTAGAGGGAGAAAACGACAACGCGACGGGACCCGCGGGGCTGGTCCCGAGAACATGGAACACGACGGTTCCAACCCGCGCTTCCCGCAAGCCGTTCCCGCTCGACACTTCGGCTCGATAGAAGTTGAGACCGAACAAGTCGGCCACGAAGGGCGTCTGGGGACGGGCGAGAAGCTCCTCCCACGCTCCGATCTGACTGATGCTCCCCGTTTCAAGGATGGCGATGCGGTTAGCCAACGCGAGGGCATCGGTTGGATCATGGGTGACCAACACCGTCGGAAGCTCCACCTCGCGGAGAAATACCCCCAGCTCCCGCCGAACGGAATTGCGCGTGGATACGTCGAGGGAGCCGAAGGGTTCATCGAGAAGCAGCGCCGTGGCCCCGGACGACAGCGCCCGCGCCAGCGCGATTCGCTGTCGCTGTCCGCCCGAAAGCCCGGCAACCGGCCGATCGCCGAATGCCGCCATGTCCAGCCGGTGGAGCCATTTGGACGCTCGCGTTCGAGCGACCGTTCGTGAAAAGCCGCGCGCGCGCGCGCCATACACAACGTTGCCCAGAACGGAGAGATGGGGAAAGAGCGCGTATTCCTGGTGGACGAAGCCAACCCGGCGTTCATGGGGTGGTCGATCGATGCCGCGACGCGTATCGCACCACACGTCACCGCCGAGCGCCACTCGCCCCGATTCAAGCGTCAAGAGGCCGGCAATCGCGGCCAGGCACGTGCTCTTCCCGGCCCCGCTGGGGCCGACGAGAGCCAGAACCTCTCCCGCCCCGACATCGAACGCGGCGTCGAAGCGGAATCCTCCCCGCGAAAGCACGACGCGAGTACTGAACAGGCCTTCGGCCGCCATCACAGCGTAACCGTCGCCATCGCCGCCAACCGCTTGGCGACGAGCAATGCCGCGAAGGCGAGCACGAGGGCGAGGACGGAGATGGAGACGGCAGTATCCAGATCGGCTTCCATGGCCGACATCACGGCGAGAGTCAACGTTTGCGTGCGCCCGGGGAGATTGCCGGCAAACATCATGGTCGCCCCGAATTCCGACAGTGAGCGTGCCCAGGCGAGGACGGTCCCCGCCACGAGAGCGGGCCGCGCCAGCGGGACGGTGATCGTCCAGAACACTCGCCATGGCGACGCACCCAAGGTACCGGCCACGTTTTCCAAGTTCGCGTCGACGGCCTCGAAACCCGCTCGGGCCGCTTTCACGTAGAAGGGGCTCGCCATGAAGACCTGGGCCATCACCACGGCCACGGTGGTAAACGGAATCTGAATGCCGGCCACATCGAGGTAATGGCCGAGGAGCCCGCGGCGCCCAAACACGAGCAAGAGCGCGACGCCGGCCACGACGGGGGGCACGGTTATGGGGAGATCGATCAGCGAATCGATGAACTCCCGGCCTTTAAATGGCACACGAGCAAGAACGAATGCGATCGGAGTGCCAAGGAGGACGCACAGAAACGTCGCCATCAGGGTGGTCTCGAGGGATAACCACAATGCCCGGAGGGCCATTTCCGACGTGAGGTGCTCGAACAGCGCTCGGGGGTTGATGTAAAAAGGAAGCGCGAGAAGCGGGAGCAGGATGTAGAGCGGAAGCAAGAAGGAGAGGGGCTTCATGAACCCCAGGACCGGACGTCGCGACCCGTTCGCGGCCATGCTAGTTCATGAAGCCGTGCTTCTGCAGAATCGCATGGCCTTCGGGACCATCCACGAACGCGACGAACTGCTTCGCCAGCTCCTCGGCCTGCGTCTTAGCCACGACCCCGATCGGATACTCCGCAATCACGTTGAGTCGGCTCGGAATGTCCAGGACGTGAACGTTCCCGCCCTTGGCATCCGTCAGATATACGAACCCCGCGTCCGCCTCCCCCATCGCCACCTTCCTCAGCACTGCCCGCACGTTCGATTCCTGGCTCACCACGTTGGCTTGGACGCGGGCCTGGTAGTCGTCACCGAAGAGGCCGCTACCCGCCATGTTTCGCAAGACCTGAAGCGTGTAGCGTCCGGCGGGGACGGTCGAACCCGCGACAACGATCTTGCGACCGGGACGCGCCAGATCAACCAACGTTTCGATGCGGGATGCGTTGAGCGGCGTCACGACCACGAGCCGATTTCGGGTGAAGACGTGGGACAGTTCTAGCAATTCTTTTGCGCGAAGCGCATCCGCGTGCGCGCGATCGGCCGAGGCAAACACATCCGCCTGTGCTCCCTGCTCGATCTGGGTCCGCAACACCTGACTGCCCGCGAAGTTGAATTCGACCGTGGTGCCGGGGTGAGCGGACTCGAACGCATGGCCCATTTCCGAAAACGTCTCGGTAAGGGACGCGGCGGCAAAAACATGGAGCGTATCGGCCCGCGATGAAACAGCCAGGCAACACGTCAAGGCTAACGCGATCCATGCTGGAGCGAGATGGGTCGTACGCACCGTGTTCCCTTTGGGTGATCAGCTCAGGATCATCACTTCAGTGGCCTTGACGATGGCGGTGGCCTCTCGTCCTTTCTTGAGGCCGAGCCGGTCCGCCGAGGCTTCGGTGATGATCGATGTGATTTCTTGACCCCCGGCGAGGCGAAGGACGACCTCGCAGATGAGCCCGCTCTTCCTGATGCTCATGACCGTTCCTTTGAGCTGATTCCGAGCGCTGAGTCCCTCCGCTCCATCCACTGGGTGGGGAGACGACGGCTTTTTCGCGCCCCCGTCCACGCCGAGGAACCGGCGGATGGCTTCGACATCCTTGGGGGAGTAGACGCGCCAATTCCGCCGGTCTCGGCGGGGAACGGGAATGCGGCCGTCCCGCTCCCAGAGATAGAGGCTTTTTGGAGACACGCCCAGAAGGTGACAAACCTCGGTGCGAGTCAGACTGGACGTGGTCACGGCGAGATAATAGTCCCGCTTACCCGGTCATGGCAAGTACAACCGGGTAATCGACCCCAGCCGTACTCGGGTCCCCTGGGGGTCAGGCCATTGTTGACCAGTTCCCAGGTCGCACCGTTGTTCGTGGAACGATACACGCCGAACGGATCGCCGCCCGCAAACACATTGGCGCCATTCGCGGTCGCCGCCATGCCCTGCGGAATCAAGTTCTGCAGCCCCGTGGGAAATACATCGCGCGTTGCGTATGCATGATGAACACTCCTTCTGTTAACGAACCGGAGACGGCTTAGGTAATGCATTGACAATCAACGTCGGTGAGAATAGCTTGCCTCACTCGGACAGCCTCACCCCGCCTCCATTGAATCCGACAGGAGAACCGTCCCATGACGCTCCGCAGTGCCCTTCCGGCATCCTTTTTGTGCTTGGTCTTCGTGGCCGCCGCGTCGTCGAACGTGGTCTATGCGGATACCGCAGAGATCATTCGCCAATACGAGAAGGATGTCAGGGGCTTGCCCATCGGCACCGTCAGCGCGAGCGCAAAAGAACCGCCTGTCTCCGCTCGCGGGGCCTGGGAGAGTTTCCAGAAGAGACATGAAGGATGGACGGCTACCTGGGATCTGGCCACGGAAGCACCGATCCGCAGCGCAGGTCCGGCCATCCATCTTGAGGGTCGCCCGAACACCGCCGCTCAGGCGGCCGATCTGGCGCGAAACTTCCTCGCCTCGGAAGCGAGCCCTTGGGTCAAAGCGGATGAGCTGTCGTTACTTCGGGCTTCGCAAGATCGAAATGGCTGGTGGGTGCAATACACGCAACGCTATAGGGGTTTGCGTGTCGTGGACGCTCGGGCGTACGCCCGGATCAGCTCCGCCGGCAGCGTGCCTCTGTTCGGCATCCAGCTTCAACCCAACATCGACATTGAAACGACGCCGGTGCTGGACGAAACAGCAGCACGCTCGGCCGCTCTCGCCGACTTTCCGCCGGAAACGAACTCGGACATTGCCACCGTAGAGCAGGTGATTCTTCCTGTTTCTCGAAACGGAGATAGGGATTATCGGAGCGCCTACCTCATCACGTTCCGAACCCGCAATCCGTTCGGATCCTGGGAGGCCTACGTCGACGCGCGCACGGGGGACCTGCTTTGGCGGCGCAGTCTCCTGCAGGCCATCGATGTCACGGGGTCCGTTAGTGCCGGCATTGAGCCCTTGACGCAAGGCGATACAATCGAGGTTCGAGCCCTTCCCCACATCACCGTAGAGTTGGCCGATACGGGGTTCATCGCCGACACCGTCACGGCCATGGACGGCAGTTTCTTGCTCTCGGCTCCCTCGGGAGGTCCGCACACCCTGAACCTGGGGCTTTCTGGACCCTTCGGTTTCGTCGACAACTATACCTACGGCAACCCGTTCCTTGAAATCGACATCGATCCCGATTCCAACTCCGTCTTCCCGATCGTCTTCAATGACACAAACAGCCGGGTCCAGGATCGTGACGCGTTTTACTGGGCAATGAGAGGGCATGACTACATTAGAGAGGTAGACCCCGACTTCTCCGCTCTCGATTATTCGATGTATCTCATCACCGATTACCCCGACCAGCAGTGCAACGCGTTCTGGGACGGACATGGGCTCGTGTTTTTTGCCGAAGGAAGTGTCTGCGCCAACATGGCTCGCATCGCTTCGGTTGTCGTGCATGAATACGGTCACGGGATCACGGATTACCAATACCGTCCCTTCTCCCCCTCTGCCGCCATGCACGAAGGATTCTCGGATTACACCGCTGCTACCCTGCTCAACGATCCGCGCATCGGCCTGGGATTCTTCGGACCGGGCACCGTCCTCCGCACCGTAGACAACAACCGGCACTATCCGGAGGACGTGACGGACGATCCCCACGCCACCGGCTTGATCCTGGCCGGAGCGCTCTGGGACATTCGAAAAACGCTCGGGGCGGAAACCACCGACTACGTGTGGCACTTTGCCCGGAACGGATTCTCAGCCAACTTCGATGATTACTTTTTCGATTTCCTCGTCACCGACGATGACGACGGCAACGTTTACAACGGGACGCCGCACTTCGATTCGATCGTGAACGCGTTCCGCCGCCATGGGATCGGGGACTATGGGATTCAGGTGGCCCATGTGCCCCTCCGCGACACCGAGGACGCGAGCAAATCGTTCCCGCTCACGGCCAGCTTTCTCAGCATCTTCTCGACCGACGATTCCTCGGTCACGGTCCATCTTGCCATCGATCATGGCTCGGGGCCGGTCGAGGAAACCCGTCCGCTACTTCCCACGGGTGGCGTCCGCGAGTATTCCACCGTGCTCGAAGCGCAACCGGATGAAACGATCGTCTCCTACTGGTTCACCGCCCAGGATACGAGCGGAACTGAAGTCGTGTTTCCGCCCGGCGGGGGCCAGAATCCATTTCACTTCCGCATTGGAACCGACACGACACCACCGCTCATCGTTCATGAACCGCTACGCGACCAGCCGTTGGACGCCGTCCGGATGGCATTGCAAGTCACGGTGACCGACAACCTCAATAAGGGGATCGACTCGGTTCGCGTCCTCCATGCGCGCGAGAATGATCCGGAAGGCGGCACGACCCTTCTTGCGGCGGGGAACGACGTCTACAAGGGCAGCATGTCCTTCCCCGGACTCCAACTCGGGGACGGTATCCGATACCGGATTCAAGTTGCGGATTCCGCCATCGTTCCCAACGTCGCCACGTCCCCGGATACGGGATGGAACGTGTTTCACGTCGTGCGGGGCTTCGGGCACGACTTCGAGGACAGCGATGGGGGTCTTTCTGCGGATGACCTTTGGGAATGGGGCAGCCCGGAGCCGTTACTGCACGCGTTCTCGGGCGTGAACGTCTGGGGAACGAACCTGAGCGGGGTCTATCCCGAAAACGCGGTTGCTTCGCTCACCGTCGGCCCCGTGGATCTCTCCAGCTTCACCACCGCCGGACTCTATTTCCGAAACTTCTACGATACGGAGCCTTTCTTCGACTCCGGGGCGGTGTACGCATCCGCTGATTCGGGTGGGACCTGGAACCTCCTCGTCCCCGATGGCGAGTATCCATTTCCCCAGGTGAATGGGACTGGCGAGGGCGGGTACTCCGGACAATCCGGCGACTGGGTCACGGCAGCGTTTCCGCTAAATGCATATCTGGGCGCCAGCGTGCTTCTCAAGTTCGAATTCCAGTCCGACGTGGCTGTCGGTGGTTTGGGGTGGTATCTGGATGACCTTGAGGTTGTGGAGAGACAGGTCCTCTCGCGCCCCCTCGCGTTGACCGCGGTGAGCGGACACGACAGCGAGGTCCCTCTCACCTGGGCCACCCCGGCCGGCATCGATCCTCAGGCTCCCCAGAGCCCACTTCTGGGATACAACGTGTATCGCGGGTTTTCGAGTGCGGAGCCGATCCGCCTGAACGGCGCTCCCGTCCCGGCAGCTCAATATGTCGACACCACGCCCGTGAACGGCACCGTCTACACGTATTCGGTTCGGGCCGTGTATGTGGACGGTGAGAGTGAACCCTCCAATTCCGTAGACGCCATGCCCTACGTGGCCATGTTTGCTGGGGATACGGACACATTGAACGTCACGTCCCTGGTTGGGGAACAGGTCGATGCGACCGTGCACATTGCAAATACGGGCACGGGATTTCTGAAGGTCAATCTATGGCCTACCCAACCGGGAGAAACGCTACCGAACGCGCGTATTCGTTACACGATCCACACCGGCTGCGGATTCCTGCGTGCACAGCCCGATTGGGCATCCAAAACGAACGTCCGTTCCATACTTCCTCCCGGAGCTTGGCAACTCGTGTATCAAGACCCGCAAGATCATGAGGACGCCAACATTCCCGACATCGACTCGGTCCAAGTCCAGACAGGATTCGATAGCATTTATCTACGGATTACGGGGCATCGGCCCTGGGGAGACCCAAGCACGGCCTGGACAATTTTGGCGTCCCTCGACACCGATCTCGATCCGGCCACGAACCCCGCCCTCGGCGAATACTCGATTCTGGCCGGTGCCGCGGCGCAGAACGCCGCCGGCGTGCTGGCCGTGCTCCTCAACCGCCAGGGACATATCGTCGGCCCCGTGCATCACATCGCGTTTCCCTCGCCTAGCGTGATGGAGTTCGGGATATTCCTGGGCTCGATTGGGGACCCGAGCGAAATCTTCCTGACCGCCCAAGCCGCAAACGCGGCTGGCGACAACGTGGTGGACATGGCACCCAACGCGTCGCCACTTCCCTGGTTGGCAGCGGATGAACGCCGCGTCGTGTTGTCTCAGGGTGCCGGAATTGACGTTCCGCTCCATTTCTTCTCTCTGAGCCAGGGCGACTATGCGGGCCAAATCCTCATCGAAACGAATGATCCGGTCCAACCTGTCCTCGTTTTGCCGGTGAGCTACAAAGTCGGTACGGTCGTTCCGGTGGACCTGCTCTCGCTTCGGGGTGAGTCCGGCGATCTCGGCATCCGCTTGGAGTGGACAACCGCCAACGAAACGGATCTGCAGGGATTCCACGTCCTTCGAAGCGACGCCCCCGGCGGCATCGAGACCACACTTACTCCGGCGCCCTTGACCGGGGATCACGGAACGTACGCGTTCGAAGACCGCGAAGTGACGGACGGTCATGACTACTGGTATCGCTTGCAGGCGATCGACCGAGCCGGAGACGTCCAGATCCATGGCCCCCTACAGGTTCACTACGTAGGGGTCTCCAATCTCGCCAACGTCCTTCTTCGAGCCAACACGCCGAACCCTACCCACAGTGCCACGTCCATTCGCTTCGGTTTGCCTACGGAAGCCAACGTTACCGTCCGTGTTTTCTCGGTCGATGGGCGTCTGGTTCGGGTGCTCGCGAACGGCGTGCGCTTTCCGCGCGGATTCCACGAACTGGCCTGGGACGGGCGCGACGCGGATGGCCGGCAGGTTGGCGCGGGTGTCTTCCCGTATCAGCTGGATGCGTCGGGCTCGGTCCGCCGCGGGAAGATCACCGTGTTACGTTGAGACGACTCACGGTTTGACACGGCTTCCGTCGGGGCTCGCTCCATAGGGATTCGTGTACTCGCGCTCGATCACAGGGGCGCTCTTGTTGTCCCCTGGCTCGCGCACGGCCGGCAGCACATATCGAGGAATCACCTCCCGCAGCTTCCCTTGGGTCCGCGTGCCATAGTTGGCCGCGTAGAGTCCAATGACCAGATCGAGCTCTGGAATTCCCATAACAAGTTGTCCGCCCGCGCCCAGGGCCATGAACGCCCGCACAGTTCGCTCCTTGTATGGCAAGTCTTCCACCCACCAGAGATAGCCGTAGGTGATCTTCCTTAGGTGATAGAGAGGCGAGATGGCCCTCTCTGCAAATTCGCGACTCAGGATCTGACGGCCGTTCCACCGCCCCTCGTTCACCAACAACTGCCCGAACTTGATGAAATCCCGGGGCAAGAACTGAACGCTGCCTCCGCCGAAGGCATTGCCGGCCGGATCGAGGGGCCAGGCATAGGGAGCCAGCTTAAGCGGCCGCGCGATCAAGCGGTCGAATGCATAGAGCGGGAACTCCTTGTTCGCGGCTCCGACCATACCCAAGGCGAGATTCGCGACGGCACTGCAGTAAACGGATTGTTCGCCGGGCGGCGTCGTCATCGGAACGTTGAGAATGTACCGGTAATAATCGGGCTCCTCGGTCTGTTCGGACATCTTTTCTTCGTTACCGGGGGCGTTGTCGTTCGTGTCATCGCAAAAATATCCGGAGGACATGGTGAGGAGAGTCTCGAACGTCATGGAGCGTTTTTGGGGATCGAGATCTGGAGGAAACGAACCGCCATTCATGACCTGGTAGACCGGGGAATCAAGGCCGAGACGACGGTCCTCCTTCATCACCGCTCCGACCAGAACCGAGGTCATGCTCTTGGAGGCGGAACGGGTGTCGTGCAGCCGCTCCCGGCCATAACCGTGAAAGTATTCCTCCATGGCCAGTTTTCCATTTCGGGCGAGCAGGAAGGCGTGGTACTGGGGCGCGTCTTCGGAGTCCTGGGGAATGTCGATGAGCCGTTTCATGAATCGCTCCATGGCCGGCCGATCGACGTTCACCTCATCCAAGGTCGCGGTTGGCCAGCCATCGTCGAGCCGAGGCGGCTCTCGGTAGACGTACGTGGCCGGCCGCTTGCCACGCGGGTAGAAATCGCTTTCATCGCCCTCCCGGGTGAAGTCGTAACTACCACCACGACTAGGAAAAACAAGCGTGATCGCTTCTCGTTCGGGATCGAAGGCCCCTTGGGCGACGGGTTCTTCCTTTCCCGTGCGCGTGCCGAGAAGCTTGAGCGCGTTGCCGTCGCGGACGAGTCGAGTCACCTTCTGCTGACCGCCCAGATCGCGCTCGGGATTACGCAACACTGCCGTCCATGACTGCGTCGAATCCTCCTTGAGCAATAGGAAAAACGTGAACGTGTCTTGCAACGTGCTAATGGTTCCCGACCATCGCGCGGGCCCCGCTTTGGCTAACGACACCGGCGACGCATAGTGGCCCAGGTTGGGGATGTCGGCGGGACGGAACCAATGGCCAACGATTCCGCCATCCGTGTCCACGCGGCCGCGAAAAGAGCCTCGATCGCCGGGCAGCGAAAACGTGAGCTCCCCGCGGTCGGTGTGCATGGGCACCGAATACCCCAACATATCCGCCCGGTACTCGACCTGTTCTCGGGTGACGATCAATCGGGTGGGACCCAACGTGGCAAACGTGCGTTTGGCGCTCCAGAGCCCGCTCAGATCATTTGCGGGAGCGGCGGGGAGAGCGGCCGGTTGCAGCGCGCCAAGGAAAACAAGCACCCAGATGTGACGCATTCTCATGGTTTGGTCTCCAGTGCCCAAACGAGAATGCCCGTCCTCAGACGATCCCCTCTTGTATGTTTTTTGCAAACCCGCTTATTTCGAAAGCCGGGACGCCTTGGCCTTGGCTCGGTACGCAGCTGGGGATAGCCCCTTTTGGCGTTTAAAGAGGTGGGAGAAGTGGCTTTGATCGGCAAAGCCACACGCGAGAGCGATCTCGGCGAGGGCTAGATCTGTTTCGAGGAGTAATTCGGTGGCGGTAGCGATACGAGACCGCCGCAGGTGTTCGCCCGGACTCCGCTTGAAAAAGCGAGAAAAGTTTCGCGCCAGATGCGCCGGATGCACGCCTACCGTTCTCGCCACCTTGGTAATGGATATGGGTTCCGTGCAGGATTCGGTCAGGAGCTCCTGGGCTTCTGTGAGCCATCCCGGCACCGATCCGGTTCTAGGCCCAGCTTGGGTCTGCCCCGTGTCGGCGAGGAGCTCGAGGCACAATCCTTCGGCAAATTGAGGCGAGCGCTCATCCCAAGCGAGGCACTCTCTCGCGATGGCTCGTGCGAAGCCCAGTGGCTCATGGCGCCGTAGGCGCGTGGGGGCGTTAGGGAGGTCGAGAGATTCCGTGACCTCGTCCGGAACCGAAATATGGAGAAACTTCCCGTTTTCCACGTTTTGAAACCGGTCGCGATGCGTGGTTCCGGGCGGGTTATAGATGAGCGTCCCGGGCCCGCACGGCCCGTGGTTGGCGCTGGAGATTTGGAATCCCGAAAGGATGAAGGTGAAGGATCCCTCCGGATGGGTGTGCACGGGCACGTCTTCGGGCGGAAGGACCGGCCGCATGACGCTGATCACGAAACCGGCCGTTCTGGCCCGCACTTCGGTCCGACCGTAGGTTTCCCCGGGCCGGAGCGATTCAGGCGTTGCCGGTCGTTTCATTCCCTAACCACTCGAACCGGTATGCCATTTCGGGTCCCCGACTCCCTTCGTAGGCTAGTTGGGCAATGAGAAGCGTAAACGGCTCCATGTACCGGGCCATGCGCAATGGGCCGGCGTCGATAGGCTCAAAGCCCACATCGTGGATCACCGTGGCTGCGATCTCCTTGCTGCCCGCGTCGTCCCCTGCGTAGAGAAGGCTCGGCCGACTTCTGCGGTGCCGCGCCTCGAAAACGCCAAACAACACCTCACTGGGCACGGTGCCGAACGCGGATACGACCCGCGCCTTGGGTACGAGTTTCGCCAACTCCTCCGCCCCCGAGGAGGTATGGGCTATGACGAGTTGGGTGTCTTCGGCGCTCATGGGGAGAGAGCAGGTCAGGATCGTTTTGCCGGAAAGGTCGCCGGTTTGGGCCAACACATCATTCAGCCGGGACCAGTGCACGGCCAATAACAAAATCTCTGATGCTTCCGCCGCCTCGCGGGGCGTGCCGGCTCGCGCATGACCCTTTGCGTGACGGGCGAGCTCCTCGAGCTTGTTTCGTTGACGTGAGTAACTGAAGGTAACCTCGTGCCCCGCTCGAGCAAAAATCGTTCCGAGCTTGCCGCCGATCAGCCCCGAACCCAAGATGCCGATACGCATATCACCTTCCCCTCAACTAGAAGGTTCGTTACTCGACGACTCCTCCCGGCTTTGCTCTTGTTTCCGCTCTTCCTGTTTGAGAACAAAGACCTGATACATGACGGTATCCCAGGCGTTGTGAATACCGATGAACATAAGCAGAAGAGACGTGGCCCCAACCATGAACATAGCCGATCGTGCATTCGTGTGGGCCACAAGCGCGGACAGGGTCAAGACTGCGTAGGCCAAAAACGGAAGCACGAAGTGAAACATCCAGTCCTCGAACACGGGCTGGTACACGGCCTGCGCTCGCATCCGCCGCACCACGAGACCTCCGTACAGCACCCCGGCAATCCCCGCGAAACCCCACAGAGTGGCTACCACGGCAATGCCGTGCCACGGCGCGGTCAAAATCGCGGCCAGGAACAGCACGACACCGAAGTGAATGACGCTGGGGGTGGCAAATGCAGCGCCCGCTTGCGGGTCGACGCGAGAGGTCGGGAGCTCGGCAATGAGGGTCATGACGACGAACTGCAATCCAATCAGCGCTCCGGCCGAGGATCCGACGATGACGTAGAAGTTTTCCCATCCATCGAGCGCGGTCAATCAAGCCTCCTTCGTTGCGGGAGCTTGGTCGCGGTCGGCCAACTTATTGCCGGATGGCGGTGTTCTTTCGCCAACGGTCCGCCGGCGCCTTGACGTATTGTCTCCATACGTATGGCCAAGGAATCACGATCGGAATGATGATAACTCCCATCAGGCAGGCTTTCATGGTCTCTCGTGTATCCGGGGTCAGCTCATGAGCTCGCAAGAGCGGGAGTCCAAAACCCAGAACCCATATCGTCTTCCACACGAGTTCGAAAAACATGAGCGGCAGCATCTTGAGCGGATAACGAATTCCCAGAAGTGCGAGGAGCGCTACCGTTCCGAGAATGCTTCGCACCACGCCCCGCAGGTGTTCCACGTCCGGCGGATGGTTGAGGATCAAGGGCCAGATGTCGATGGCCAGCCCCACGGCCAAGAGCAGGTAGGTGGCTCTCAGCACGTACAGTCGGAAAGTAGATACGTCTGACATGCTGGCATTCTAGAACGACGGCGAGCTGACCGCGACCGATGCTTTAGGCGGGAGATGCCGTCGCTTCCGCAACCTCGCGGACCAAGCCGACGACGCGTTCCTCGGCGGATGCTTCGAAAGAACCGGAAAGGTTGAAGAGGGGTAGAAATCCGCCCGCTTCATAACCTCCTTCGGAGAGCATGGCCTCCGTAGGAAGGTATCCGAACGTTGAGCCCGTGTACCCGATCGGCATGAGCTGCTCAGAGGGAAAGATCGAACGCAAACGGGGCAAATACTCCGCCATCATTTCCGCCGAGAAACCCACCAAGCGCAAGCCGGCCCCCAGAATCAGGGTGTCTACTCGCAGCCTTCGATCCTTGGGGGCACCGGCCAGGATCACATCGAGCGGCAGCGTCCCTGATATGTGGGTGAGTTCCGAGGTGGGGAGCTTGTTGCCCCCCAACAGCGGCACCACTCGGTCGGCAAGCGACGTGCTCCAGAGTTCATATTGCTCCGGCGTGAAGGATCCAAACGCCTTCCCATTCAGCATCCGACGAACCAACATCACCGGCCGTTTGCTGTGATCATAAGCGGGCGGCCGGATGTTTCCCGCGAATCCCTGGAAGAAGAGCACCGGAAAGCTTTGGCGACCCACGACCCGCCTCAACGCCCCGCGCACTACCCCGGGGTATTCGCTGCTCACGGCGTTTCTTTCCGGAAATCCGGTTGGGTGACACGCATAGTTCCAGATCGCAGCCAGGGGTTCGCCTTCTGAACTTCTGAGAGTGATCAACCGAACTGTCTCGTCCTTCGGTCCGTGGGGATTAGGCAGCGCCGCGGTGGTGCGTTTGATCCCCCTCCGCCCCACGCTCCACCCGCGGCGGCGACGGTTCACGGCATGGGACGCTTGGCCGGACGCATAATGCACGTCCATCGGGACTCCCGGCTGCGAGGCGAGCTTCTCCATCAAGACAACGATGCGCTCCTTCACGAAGGCTTCATATTCGGCGACCGACCGGCCCATGGCCGGCTTCGAAGGGTCCACGGCCGGCGCGAAATGCGTATGAGAGGCTCCCAGCAGAAACGTGGCTCCTTCCAGCCCCGGCTCGGCTCTCAGAACTTGGCGGGCTGTTGCCTCCAGGTCTTCGGTCACATAAAGAAGGTCGGCGGTGACCAAAACCACGGCCCGATGCCCCTGGCGGAGCAAAATGCCATTGAGTTCGAGCGGATCATGAACACGTTCGAATCGATCGGGTCGTCTCTCGTAGCCGGCCAAGGGGAATGGCTTTAGGGGAGTAATGTCCACCGTGGCCGTCGAAACACGAAGCTGCTCAGGCACTAGGACACAAACCTCCGGTTAGGCAATAGCGGTGATGGATTTAACCAATCTGTCGAAGGCCCTGTCAAATCAGGCTTTCCCTTATCCGCGCTTGCACGAAGTTTCAAAAAAACAACATAATCCCGTGCGTCCATCCTGTCCTCTGCCCCAAATCAAATCCTCCGCCTTGCGTGAGGTCCATGCGCGTCTTCATCACCGACATTTCCGGGAACAAGTCCATTGTCGTCGCTCGCGCCCTTTCGGGAGTGCCGGGACTGGAGGTCTTAGGCGGCGATCATCGTGCCTTCGCGCGGCATTTGCATACCCGATTCGCTCCTCGCCCGCTTCTCTATTCTGACCCCGGACGTTTCCCCGATCGATTCGTCGAGGACATCTCCCGAATGATCGTGGAGGAGTCCATCGATCACGTGATTCCCGTGAACACCACGGAACTGCGCCCTTTGATTCAGCACCGGGACCGGCTAGGTGGAACACTCGATTACATGGGGGATGAACGCGCATTCCGCCGCTTGGACAACAAGGAGGAGCTCTCGCAATTGACGCGGGAGTTGAACTTGCCCGTGCCTCGACATTACCGGCTGGAGGATGTCATCGATCGGTTCCCACTGGTGTTCAAACCGGCCGAGTCGTCTTCCTCACACGGAGTGCGTTATATCCACGACCCCCCTGCGCTGGATGCGCTTCGAGCCCAATATCGCGGTGCACCTTATGTGTTGCAGGAATACGTGATCGGCTTCGGGGCGGGCTACTCGGTTCTCGCCCGGGAGGGAAAGGTCCTCGCCGGATGCGGACATCGCCGGCGGGCGGAATGGCCGGTTACCGGCGGATCGAGCATGATCCGGTCCTATTTCGAGCATCCGGAGATGGAACGAATTGCGGCCCGGGTGATGGAGCACACCGGCTGGAGCGGGGTGGCGATGTTCGAGTTCAAGGTCACCCCCGATAATCAGGTGCGGCTCATCGAAGTGAACCCTCGCATGTGGGGATCCTTGTATCAATCCATCGCATCCGGGGTCAATTTTCCCCTCCTCCTCTTTCGACCGGACCTGGCAAACTCCATCGTGCTGCAGAAGAACACGATCACGTATTACTCCCCTCACCATCTCAGATCCTTGCTGTACTACATCTTGGACCAGCACGACTTCGGCCCGCTCTTCTTCCTTATTTCCAACATCTTCAGGGCCAAGCCCGATGTATCACTGATGCAAGATCCGGCCGGTTACTTGAGCTTGCTGTATCGGTTCGTGAAAGTGAGGCCCCCCCGGCCATGAAGCAGTTGAATGTAATCGACCTCGACAGCACGCTTCTTCCCTACGATTCTCTGAGCGCTTGGATGCGCCGATTCAGGTCGAAGCGAGACACGGCCCTTGCCTTTTCCTGGTGGAGCGGATTGCGCCGTCTGGGACTCTTGAACCGATCCGATTTTCTCCGTCTCGCCCTGGCCCGAGCGCGAAAGGCCAAAGGCTATGACGCATTCACCCGGGAGTTCGCTCTGGACCTGTTGCGGGATTTGGATCCGAGGGTCCAGGAACGGATACGAACCCACTCCGATCCGGATACAGTGAACGTGCTGTGTTCGGCATCGCCGGAAGATTATGTGCGTCTGGTCGCGGAAGCCCTGGGCTGGGAGTACCGGGCTTCGGGATTTCGCCCGTCCGGAAACTGGGAACATGTTTACGGGTTGCAGAAGGCGATTCTGATTCAGAGGGATTTTCCTCGAGAGCATTTCCGGTACCATTACGCCATCGCCGACAGTGAAAGTGACTGGCCCCTGCTCGATCTGTTCGTACACCAGGAACGATGGTCCCCGGGGACATCGCCCGGATCTCCGAAGGAGAATGTCGCAACATGATCGCGAATGAAGTGAAGAGGACGGCGTCTTGATGCTGGCGAAGAAAACGGCTCGGCGTTCGATTGCTTCAGGCCTGTTTCCTTTTCTTTCGCGATATTACCGGAAGCACGCTGAAACCTGTCCGGATGCCGTGTTGACCCTGCTTGGCATAGCCAACCTGAGCCGTCGCAAGGATTTCGCCACCCTGGCCCGTCTCGCGGATATTTCGGACCTGGAAGGAGCCGTGCTCGAATGCGGGGTTTATCGGGGCGCGACTCTGTTGGGCATGGCTCACCGGTTTCGATTGCGAGGACTGCGCGACGTCAAAATCTTCGGATGCGACTCGTTCGAAGGATTCCCCGAACCCACTCTGGACGACAGAGGAGAGAACGCGCCCCTTCACCCGCAGGCGCGGAAAGGATACTTTGCCGATACGCGGTACGAAGGTCTACACGCGCATATCCGCGCCCTGGGTTACGCGGATCAAATCACTCTGGTCAAGGGATTCTTCGAAAACACATTACAGAGCCTGGAGGGCAATACCTTCTCGCTGGTGCACCTGGATGTAGATTTGTACAGTTCATATCACACGTGCCTGAACTGGGTATATCCTCGAACGATCCCGGGTGGCTATATTCTTTTTGACGAGTATGATTTTTCCGATGACGTGTATCCGGGGGCAAAGCGCGCGATCGATGAGTTTCTCGCGGATAAGCCCGAGAAACTCGAGCGGTTCCCTCCCCCTCAGGTGACCGTGCCCAGGTATTTCATCAAGAAGCAGTGAGCTGGCCCTTTATGCACCCGGGATCCACCCCGGCAGTTTGGATGCCTGCCGAATCCAATTCGCCACGAGCGTCTCGTCGAGCCGCTCGTCCTCGTGGATGTCGAGATAGCGCACGTCCTTTTGCTTCGACTCGCCCGGGGGAAGTGGACGCAGTGACGCCCCACGGAAGAAAGCCACTTTGACGTACTTCGTGAAGCAGTGAAAGTTAAGGAACCAGCCTTGGTCCTCGATGCCATAGAAGGGTGAATTCCATTTGACGGCCTTCTGCACGTTGGGGACCGTCCGCACGATGAGCGCGTCGAGGCGGCGCCCCACGTCCCGTTTCCAGCCCGGCATCGCGGCGATATACGCCTGCACAGGTACGTCACCATCGGCTTTGGCGATCTGCGGGTTGCCGCCGGCGAGAAGCACCGGCTTCGACTTGGGCTTTCTGGCCATGCGCTCTTCCCGGCTAGCCGCGGGCCTTGGACTTGTTCAGCGTCACCGCGGCTCGAATAAGCGCCTTCAATGACTTCTCGTCGACGTCATCGCCCTCGTAAAAATCGATAGCGCGCCGGGTATGACCCTCGAGGCTAGAGTTGAAGAGGCCTTTAGGATCCTCCAGCGAGGCGCCCTTGGCGAAGGTCATTTTCACCTTGTCCTTGTACACCTCCCCCGTGCAGATCAGTCCATCGTGAGACCACACCGGGACCCCCGGGGAAGAGGGCTTTACCCACTTCCACTCCTCGACTACTTCGGGGTCGGCTTGCTTGATCACGGTACGGATTTGGGAGAGCGTGCGGCCCCTCCAGTCGCCGAGATCTTTGATCCTGGCGTCAATCAATTTGGAAGGAGGCGGCCCAGTTACCTCCTTAACGCTGCTCTTCCGTTTCATGGTTTTTTTCATGGTCTTTGCCCTTTTGACTTGAGCTTCGTTAAACGGCAACTCAAACGGCGAACTGCTTTGCGTACTCCTCGTTCAATCGCTGCCAACCATCGAACTGCATGGCCTCCGGCCCAACGATGCGGCCGATGGGTTGACCGGCGAGAAATCGATCCAGTACATCGAAGCAGATGTGCCAGCCCGCAGCGCCCATCGAGATGTAGTTACGGTGGATATTGTGCCAGAGCGTGAGCCGGGTGCCACCGCCTCCCAGCGGCTCCAGTTCCCAGCGAATGTCCTGTCCTCCCCAGCTAAATTCGAGGACCTTGGCCTCCTCGGCCCGTTTCACGCGGGTCTCGGTCACATGCGGGGTTGGCGCCCCCACCGTGGTGAGCTTTGCTGTGGCGCCGGTGGTACCAAGATCCTGGTCGGAATCGAAAGGCGCCCACTCGCGTAACTGCGCGGGCTCAGTCAGCGCCTCCCAGACCTTGGCCGGCGAGTAGCGGAGATCCCGAACAAGAATGAGTGTCCATTTGTCTCCCTCTTTATGAATCTTGGCACTTGTGGCGTCGACCGGTGTGGACTCCTCATAGTTCTTCATGTCTTCTCCTTTTCTTTGAGTTCTTTGAGGGCAATTGCTCCATACGATCGAGGTGACGTTCGAGCGCATCGACGCGGGCGGCCCAGAAGCGTCGAAACCCGGCCAGCCACGCATCTACCTCCATGAACGGCTCAGGCCGGATCCGGTACACGCGGCGCTGCGCGTCAACACGCGACTCGACAAAGCCGGCCTCGCGCAGCACCCGAAGGTGCTTGGAAACCGAGGGCTGTGGCATGCCGAGCAGCTGTTCAATCTCACCTACGGATCGTTCCGAGGTGGCCAGGAGGCTCAGAATTGCCCGGCGGTTCGGTTCGGCGAGGATGGCGAAAGCGGATTCCATAGCAGGAATATACTCAATAAGGCATATGCGTGTCAAGCCATATTATCACGATTCTCTCGCGCCGGAAGGGTGGCGGCAGCGGTCGCGGCGCCGGCGAGAGCAAGCGAGGCCGCGATCAGGGTCACCCATCGAAACCCTGCCGTGAATGATTCGGCGATAGTCGCTCGTAGCTCGTCCTGAACCTGCGACGAAAGACCCGGTGGTGCCACCGCGGCCCCAAGTTTGACGCGCTCCGCATCGAGCGCCGCGACGATGTTCCCCGGCAAGTGCAAGCCTGGAATGCGCCGATCGAGCTCAGCGTTGAAAACGCCAACCATGACAATGCTCAGAACTGCGATGGCCAAGAGCCCGCCCACTCGCGACACGGCGTTATTAACCCCGGAGGCAACCCCGGCGTGATTGGCGCCGACTGCATTCATCACCGTGGTGGTGAGTGGGGCCACGGTGATGGCCATCCCCATTCCCAGCACGGTCATGGCGGGGAAGAACGTGGCCCAATAGCTTCCGCTCGTGCCCGGCAGGGCCAGCAACCCAAAACCAATCGCCGCGATCGATGGACCCACCAAGAGCGGTAACCGGGAGCCGAAGCGATCGACCAGGCCCCCCGACCAGCGAGACAGCACAAACATGATCAAGATGAATGGCAACATCGCCGCGCCGGTAGCCGTGGCGGAATACCGATGGACCTGGATCAGGTCGAGAGGCAGAAAAAATAAAACGCTGCCAAGCCCACCGTAGAGGAGCAACGTGAGCAAATTGGCTCCCCCGAACGCTCGAGAGCGGAACAGCCTCGGAGGAATCATAGGCGAAGCTTCCTGGGACTCGACCCGGAAGAACGCGATCAGGAATGCCCCGCCGCCAATCAGGGCGGCAATCACCCGAGGGCTTCCCCACCCAAGGGATGATGACTCGATGAGTCCATAGACAATCCCACCCAATCCCACGGTGACGAGCAGGGTTCCCGCCACATCGAACCGCCGCCCCGCCTCGGGATCGCGGCTCTCCGGAACACGCCATTTCAGGACCAGCAGCACGATCAAAGCGATCGGAACATTGAGAAAAAACGCCCATCGCCACGACAAGTGATCGATGAGCCATCCGCCCAAGATCGGCCCCGCGGCGGCGGTCATGGCGCTCCATCCCGACCAGGTCCCGATGGCTCGCCCGCGCTCATGCTCAGGGAAAGAGGCGCTGATGAGGGCGAGACTTCCGGGAACCAGCAAGGCCGCACCGATTCCTTGCCCGGCGCGGGCGAGGATCAGCACGTTCACGGTTCGGGCAAGTCCGCATGCTCCGGAGGCCAAAGTGAACAGGAGGATGCCCACCGCGAATGTGCGCCGCCGACCGAACCGGTCCCCCAGGGAGCCACCCACCAAGAGAAGAGAGGAGAACAACAAAGCATAGGCTTCGACGACCCACTGAACATCGACCACCGTGGCACCCAGATCACGCTGAAGCGCGGGCAAAGCCACGTTGACGACGGTGCCGTCGATGAAGCTCATGCTCGAGCCGAGGATCGTGGCCAGGAGCACCCACGGCCGAACCGACTTGGGGCACGAGACCGCCTTGGGTCCCGCGAGCACTACCCCTGGGTCACACGGAGGGGTAAGGGTCAAGGTTCGACGTCCGGAAGGGGTGTGGTTTTCAAGTCACCTACTCCTCTCCGCTTTCTTACTTCCTCAGTCGCCCTTGTCCACGCCCTGGAACACCAGCAGGGTTTTCTCGAAAGACTCCGGGCTAATCGCAAGCGGTCCGCTGAACGGGTGGCTCATGATCTGACAGGTGAAGAGCAACAGGCCGATCAGCGCCGCCATCGCGGCCGCCATCCACACGTGCGGCCACCGGCTTTCCATGTAGAGAAGGCAGCTCATGGAGATGACGATGAAGGCGCCCCCGATCGCGGCCAGCCACATCGCCCACGGCAAAGACTCGTTGGCCTTGATGATCCGTTTGTTGCGAGCGGCCGTCACGTCGGTGAGGGACGTCATGAACGCCTCGCAGATGAGAGGGTAGGTGGTCTTCGTCTCGCTGCTGATCGTCCCGTCGCCGAACGCCCGGAACATGTTCCCCATGGCCCTGCGCGCCGTCAAACTGCCTTCACCGGTTGCGGCTTGCGTGGGCCACTCGTCCTCGATGACTGCCTTCGCGTAGTGCTGGGCCATGTCGCGAAGCTGGTCGCCGGTCTCCGGCGGCAGGCCGTACGTCGTGCGATACAGCGACACGAGCGACGCCGCCTCCATCTCGACCGTGGTATTGGCGGCGTCGTACGACTCCCAGACCGCGATCACCATGAAGCCCAGCACCACCGCGAATAGCACGCCGGCATTCAAGAAGATGGGCACGAGCACTTCGTTGTGGCCCGGCCGAATCCGGCCGCGAAGTAGCTTGCGACCCCAGAGGACACCCAGCGCTGCATAGGCTGCCGGCCCACCGATCACCAGCACGGCAAGTATCAGGGAATGCATGTGCTGTCGAACCTCCTGTGGGGTGCTGCTCGATATCTCGCAGTTCGCTGCCACGGCCAGTCGATAGATCAGGCCCCGCCGCCCGTGGTGCCCATTGGGGCAGAATACTAAGTGCCATTCCGACTTTCCTCCAGGACGGTGTGGTTCTTGATGTCGACCTGGATGTGACGGTGAAGAACGTGCTTCTGGCTTTCGACTCGCTCGAGTGCCCGGTGGGAGGAAGCTTGACCCATTCCGGACCAACGCAGATGGATTGCACGGGAGCGCACGGCGCCGATAGGTCGAGGGCCGGTCAGTTTCCCGACCGGCCCTCAGGTGTGCTTTCTTAACCCGGGTTGCTCAACAGGTAATCCGCACACCTCTCAGCTACGGAAGCAAGAACACCTTCGTCCCCAACCTTGCCCCCCCTCGCTCCACACGAATGAAATAAATACCGCTCTGGCACCGGCGGCCGTTCATGTCCCATCCGTCCCACTCGAGACGATGCGTGCCAGCCGGCATGCTTCCGCTGTACAACGACCTCACCTGGCGGCCCGCCACGTCGAACACTCCCGCCTCCACGTTCCCTGCCTTCGCCATGGCCAACTCAAACCCCGTCCGCGACGCAAACGGATTCGGAGCCGCATAGATCCGTGTCGCCACGCGCGCCTGATCCTCCGGGTTTCCGCCGCCGAGTCCGCTGACGCCCTCGGGAAAACTCGTCTCGCTAGCAATGAGTTGACCAGGTGCCCCCTGGACTTCGAACCTGGTCGCCATTTGCGCATTCGAGATGAGAACGACGAGACCGGGCACGAATGCCTCAGGGAACGATGCCAGAGTAGACAGCCCGACTCTGGTGTTAAGCCCCAGCCCCAGGCCATCGAATCCAGCCTTGATCGCATTTATGAGCAGGGTTGGATCCGGGAATAGAACAGTGTTGATGGTAAACGTTCTGGGATTCTGACCACCCTGAATGTGGAATACTCGGAAGGTCACCACGGCATTTAAGCCACTCGGGATGACTTGAACTAGATAGCGCGGCAGGAGGTCCAAACCACAGGTATTGCCTGCATTGGTTGAAACGTTTATTGCTTTGAGTACAGCATTCCCCATACTCGCGACATGGACCTGGGTCGTGCCTGACCCGGGGAACTTCGTTAACGAAAACCCGTCCCCACCTGGCTGAGTGAATTGCCAGTCTTGGCGGGGCGCGGCCCCTCCGGCGACTGCACCCCCGCAGGTTCCAAACGTGGCACTGCACGTGTAGCCCTGGCCAACCGCATCACCATGAATTGCGTCCATGATCTTGAGCGCTACCAGATAACCTTCGTTACACGGTTCGAGTGCAACATCCGCTCTCACTTTGGGCAGGCCGTTTGGCCAGACCCTCACGATCATTTTGGCCCCACCCCCCGGGGTCACGAGGGGCACGTTTCGGACGGTGGGGCAGCCTACCGAACCGTCAGGAGTGTCGAAGGAGGCTTCCTGCGCTCGAAGGACGCTCGGCGCCAGAAGAAAAACTGCGACAGCAATCCATGGGACTCTTGCGATCTTCATGGTCCAACCTCCTCTTCAATGTGATCACGCCGAGAACGCGCGGTCACCCGCTTCCAATCGATGAGCCGTCAGGGACGATCCCGAACGGGCTTCGTCTCAGGCCACTGGAGCAGCCCGCCAAAGGAGGCCGAGGTTTCTTCGGAAGCGACTAATGACAATCTGGATCACATCAACCTAGTCGATGACGCGCACCCATATTCATCGAAGCCTCCCTTGACGAATCTGGCTGAGAGCGGCTGTAAAGCCGACTCCCGTCGGGGTGCTGATACGACATCCTGAAACATAGGGGAGGGCCCTTGAGTAATTGTTGACTGGAGAGACAGACTCAGTACAACTTACAGCTAAGCAATGGGTTAGCTAATCTAAGGAATCATCCGCCGAGCGCGATCGTGAGCACGGCCAGCACGCTACCGAGCAAGACCATCGCGAGGCCCATCGCCCATGGGTGTTGACCGATATTGCGGCCGTACGCGTAACCAACGAAAAACATCATCACGATGGCGATTCCGTGGGAGGCGCGGAGTGCGCGCGGACCATCGTGCATGAACAGGAACGGGATCACCACGGGAAACGTGGAACAGACCACAAGGAAACAAACGAATACGGCGCCCAGCCAGTTGTTCCTGTTGGGCCGCGGGAGTTCGGGCGGCTGCGACAACCGCGCCAGGCGCCCGCGTATTGCCTCGAGCTCTGCCGGCTGTATCACTGCGGCGACTGTCTCGGGCAGGACGCTGGCCAGGGCCCGTTGTCCCTCCTCGGGGCTGGCTGCCGAACGCAATTCGAGCAGGCCGCGGCTTCTCTCCGCCAGGCGGTCCATGATGTAGAACACGCCATCGACGATCCCCGAGGCTAGATTGCACCCGAGTGCACCGATGAGCATCGAGCGGACTTCCGCGGGCCCCGCGGTGGCGATGCTGAATGTTCCGGTGAAAGCAAGCACCATGATCAGCCCCGAGAGTATTTCGGAGACGCGCTCGGTCGGGTCGAGAAGGTGCTTCGACGATGTCCACTTGGAGAACGGAGTCTTCTGTCGCAAGCATCCGAGTATAGCGTGGTATGGATTTGCTTCAACCTGGGCGATCGCAGCAACGATACCCGAGTAGGGTTCTGGCGTTCTTTGGCGGCTAGACATAAGGCTCCGATAACGGCCAAGATAGTCATTAATGAATCAAGAATCCGGCAAACATCGTCGTACCGCGGGCTTCATGCTCGCTCATTTCGAGAAATGGATCTTGCCTCGAATCGCCCGAAGGCTTCCGGGTTGGATCCTTCCCGACCACCTGACCGCGCTGGGACTGGTCGCGGCGACCGGCATCGGCGCCGCTTATGTCGCCGCCAACCACGATCCGGGATGGCTTTGGGTTGCATCCGCAGGCCTGGTGATCCATTGGCTTGCCGACAGCCTGGATGGAACGCTTGCCCGAACCCGCCGCATCGAACGACCGCGATACGGTTTTTATCTCGATCACCTCTGCGACGCCTACGCAACGATAGTCATCGGGCTGGGTCTCGGCCTCTCACCCTTCTTCCTGCTCGGAGGAGCCCTCACCGTCGTCGCGGCCTACCTCGTTCTATCCATCAACGTCTATTTGGAGACGCACATCTTCGGCGAGTTTCGTTACGGGTATGGAGTGGTGGGTCCGACTGAGGCACGCATCCTTCTCATTGTGCTCAATCTCGTCGCGGTCTTTTCCCGGGGTCTGCCGTTCAATCTCTTCGGGATTGGCATGACGATCTTCGACGTGGCGGGGATAGCGGCCGCATTGGGGATGACAGGGCTTCTTCTTTCCCGGGCGGTGAGGAATCTGCGCGTTTTGGGACGGCTGGAGCCAGCCAACGTGGTCAAGATCGAATGAAGTCGAACGCTCTCGAAGCTGGGCACTCAGAACGGATTTGGGATTCTTCTGTTAGGAGTTAGGAAACATTGACATAGGACCAATGGCCCATAGTTGAGAACGCCCCGACGATTGATAGTGGCTAACGAGGGGTGAGGTGTATCGCTCCACCTTCCAATTTGAGCTCACAATATTTTCCTATTCCGACACCAACAACGAGGTGTATGATGAAGAGCACTCAAGTTTTTGCAGTTTTAGCTCACGATTGAACCATGCGACAGCAGACACCTCTGTGTATCATGTTCATGAGACCCTCGGCAATTGGGAGACTGTCGCCGAAAGTTCTCCTAGTCCTCCTGCTCCTGGTCAGTTTCGCTAATGCTGGACTTGCAGCTTGCCCCGTATATTCCACGAAATGGGGAACCTTCGGCTCTGGCCTCGGCCAATTCAGTGATCCCCGCGGCATTGCCGTCTCGGGCGGTTTCGTCTACGTGGTCGAGACGATCAATCGGCGCGTTCAGCGTTTCAGCCTGACCGGAACCGGCGCGGTTATTCTAATTGGCAGTGGCTGCAATGCCGGCCAGCTCGACTATCCCTACGACATCACGACGGACGTTGGCGGTAATCTCTACGTCACGAATACCGCTACGATCTGCAGCGGGGGGAATGATTCGTTTCGAAAGTACTCGTCGTCCGGTTCGTTGCTTCTTACGGTCGGGACTTTTGGATCCGGCAATGGTCAGTTCAACTTCCCCACCGGAATTGCGGTGGATACGAATGGCAACGTCTTTGTTTGTGATCGGAACAATAATCGGGTCCAGAAGTTCAATGCTTCGGGGGTCTATGTCGGGAAGGTGGGAGGCACGGCCATCGGCACGGGCAATGGCCAATTCAACAAACCCCTCTCGGTCTCGACGGATCCCTCCGGGAATGTCTATGTGGTGGATGCGGTCAATCATCGGGTTCAGAAATTCAGCAATTCACTGAGCTACATTTCCCAGAACTCAAGTTTCGTGGCTCCGATTGGGGTGGAGGTGGATCCGAGGGCGAGCCATGTGCTGGTCACGGACGATTTCAAGATCAAGGTCCTGAACCTCGATCTGACCGCCACGGGCGATGTATGTGGCGGGTTTGGAACCGGCAATGATCAATTCGGGGCACCCCGTGGAATAGCATTGACCTCGGACGGTGCCAGCGTTTTCACGGTCGACGCGTATCTGTCGGCGCCACGCATCGTGAAGCGTAATTACAGCGGCACGACGACGCCCACTATTGATGTCACGAAATGCACGATTCCCACCGTCCTGATTTCCCCCCCCGCTCCGGACGCTAACGGCTTCTTGAACTACAAAACCACGATCAAGAATTCCGACAACAGTGCTGCCGTGGGTGTTACCGTGCAGCTAACCTTTTCCCAGAGTGCCGAGGCTGCGCTTTGTTTTTGTTCCGGACAACCGCACCCTTCGGTTTCAGCCAAGACGAATAGCAGTGGCATTGCGACTTTCCGTATTCTTGGCGGCGGCTCTATCGTGACAACCTCGGCCCCCGTACGCGTCTTTCTCAATGGAACCCTGGCCAAGACGGTTGGAGTGGTGAGCCCCGACTACAACGCTGATTGCAAGGTTGATCTGACGGATCTGCAAAGGCATACGCTCGCCCTTTCTCGCGGGACCTATTCGTTTGTTTCTGATTTTAATGGAGATGGGAAGTGCGACTTGACCGATATCGTCATCTTGGATACTCCCGCCTCGGTGGGTGCGCGGTGTTCTCGCTGACTCGAGGCGCTAAGCCAATTAGAACGAAGGCTCGAATCCGTAGCATATTTATGGGTCAGAGACGGCGGGAACCTAGTAAGGTGCAATCATGAAGTGGAGCTTGCTTGTTCTCATCGTGGTTATCGGCTGCGGCAGCCCTACTGCCCCGGGGCCAGACCCCGAAATTACCCCCTTTGCCGCTTCCGGCACGGTGGAGAGGACCGGGGAGCATGCTTGGCAGGTGGTCATCTTGCCCGGTCCGGTTTCCGATCCTCCGCCGAAAGCAGGCTGCGCCACCATAGAGTATCGGCTGGGGGAAGAACGGGGCCGGGGAGTTTGTCGGGCCTCGCTCACGACCGATCTTCCGGACCCCTATCTGGAGGTCACGGTCTTTGTGATGCGGGGCGAGCGCGTGACTGGGGGCGTGCTGGGGGGCCGAGTGCCCAGCGAATACGACGACATCGCCCCGCTCGAGGTCGTGCTGGCCGATCAGTAACCCCCGCATTCAATCAAATCGCGTCGATGGGACGAGGTCATGGGCCTTTGGTCCTATTCTTGGATCGACCCCCCGGGTGTACCTTGATTTCCGGATGCTTCGCCTTTGCTTTCAGACGCTCAGGCGAGCATCGTGTGAGCGGATGAGCCAAATCTTTGCTCGCATACTTTGCCAGCTACGAAAACCAGAGAGAGTCCAAAAATGAATACTCATCATTTCATGATCGCAATGCTGAGCGTTGCCGGTCTGGCGGTATGGGCATGCGCAGGCCCAAGCCAACTCCGGCTTACAAGCAGTCCAGACATCCCGGGCGCCCAGTCAACCGCCAAGGTCAGCACGACTGGCAACGGCAACACCCAGATCGACCTCATCGTCGAGCATCTGGCATCGCCGGAGCTCGTCGACCCCGGCGCGACTATCTACGTCGTCTGGGTTCGCGCGAATACGGCTGAGGCACAGTCGCAAAACCTGGGCGCGCTCAAAGTAGACGATGACGAAAAGGGCAGCATTTCGGCGACAACTCCGCTTCGCTCGTTCGATCTCTACATTACTGCCGAGGCCTCACAGCTCAGCTCGGCGCCCAAGGGAAAGACACTGCTCTACACGACTGTTGCCATGAAGTAGAAAGATTCCACTACGAAAGAGTGGCTCCTCTCCGGCTTAGGTTGGCCGCGTGACCTTTACCCGCCGTTTTGGACTCGAATCCGAGTCTGATCGATATCCACGGCGACCCACGTCGTGGCGACCGTCGCGTCGGAGTTCCTGTGGCGCCCGTCCGAACGCCCGGATGAATGCACGACGCATCCGCTCGCGGTTGCCGAAGCCGGTCGCATCCGCCAGCTCTTCGACAGAATGGGAGCCTTCTTCGAGCATCACGCGAGCGACTTCTACGCGCAGCGCTTCGACAGCCTTTGCGGGAGACTGGCCCGTCTCCTGCCGGAACGCACGCGTGAACTGCCGCACGCTGAGATGCGCGGCTGCAGCGAGTTCCTCCGCAGAGAGCTCGGAACGAAGGTTCTGCCGCGCGTAGGAGAGCGCTGTCTGGATTCGATCGGACTTCGCCGCCATAGAAAGCAGCGCTGACTCCTGCCCCTGCGCTCCGCCGCGTCGGTGATACACGACCAGCCCTTTCGCTACCTGACTCGCGATGTCGACACCCAGGTCAGACTCCACCAATGCAAGCGCGAGGTCTATGCCCGCCGTCATCCCGGCCGAGGTCCAGACTCGCCCATCGTGCGTGAAAATGCGGTCCTCCTCCACGCGCACGTTCGGATATCGGGCCTGCAACTCTCGGGTATAGAGCCAATGCGTTGTGGCTCGGCGGCCGTCAAGGATTCCAGCCTCCGCTAGAACGAACGCACCCGTGCAGATTGACGCCACGCGACGCGACTTCGCAGCTTCGCGGCGCAGGTAGGCTAGGACCCGTTTGCTGGAGGGTGCGATCGCCGTCGGACCGGCGACGAGCAAGGTGTCGTACGAGCCTGATAGTCGCGCTGTTTCGATCCCGACGCCGACGGAGCTACGCGCGATGCCCCCCCGCTCCGAGAGGGTTCGGACCTCGTAGAAGTTTCTCTCGGCGAAGATGTTGGCGATATCGAAAACCGCCACCGCCGCGCAGCTCATGATCTGAAAATCGCCTACAACCACAAGACCCACGCGATGCATAGCCTGGGCATTGTACTCCACCGAGAACGCGTGTGGAGCGAAGGCCGGATTCGGGGCTTTTTTGTCCTTGAGCCGAATGCGCGGGTCTTCTAGCCTTACGCGCCACCGTTGGGAGGCTGTTCCATGAGCCAGGTGACTGCCAAGGACGACTCAAAAGGTTCTCAGACGGAGCCCTTGAAGTGGGAAGTGTTCGTGATTCCGGGCATACCCATCGCGATGGCCGAGCGGCCTCCAGGTGTACGAGAAACATATTTCCAAGCGATGGCGTCGACCCTTATCTACGGGAAGAGAGACGCTATCCTCGTGGATGCGTTCATGACAATCGAGCAAGCCAATGCTCTAGCAGATTGGGTCGCCTCCAAGAACAAGAATTTGACGACCATCTACATCACCCATGGCCATGGAGACCACTGGTTTGGAGTTGGCACTATTCTCGAGCGATTTCCAAACGCCAGAGTCGTGGCGACGCCGAATACAATTAACGCAATGCTGCAGAATGCGTCCCCCCAGGGGCGCGCCGCTTGGGGGGCGGCATTCCCGGGTCAAATTCCCGAGAAACTGGTGATGGCCGAGGAGCTCGCAGGAAATGTAATCGATCTGGAGGGGCGCGAAGTGATCGTCGTGGAGCTTGGTCATACCGACACGGATCACACTACATGCTTGCATGTCCCTTCGATCGGGCTTGTGGTTGCGGGCGACGCTGCGTACAACGATGTCCATCTTTATCTCGTCGAGTCGACAGCGGAGAAGCGACAGGAGTGGATCGCCGCCCTCGACAAGATCGAGGCGCTCAACCCACGGGCAGTTGTCGCGACACATAAGCGACCCGAGAACGACGATAGTCCCAGGATTATCGAAGAGACGCGGAAGTACATCCGCGATTTCGACCGACTCGCGAAGACGACGTCCACCGCGCAAGAACTTTACGAGAAGATGCTGGAGCTCTATCCAAACCGGGTCAATCCTGGGTGGGCCCTGTGGAGTTCGGCGTACGCGGTTAAGTCATAGATTGGGGGCTCCAGCCGCGTCGCCAGCCTCACCGCGGATGGCTTCGAGGTCCTGGTACTCGGCTGGAGCGATACCCCCTTCAATGTCACGGCGTTTTGCGACAGAAGCAGGGTTTGCTTCGGATCTGAATTAAGGAATGCGGACCAGCTTTCTGGTGGCCGAGAATCCAGGAGTTAGAAGCTGATAGAAATAGATCCCGGCCGGGACGGGCTCCCCTTTGGCGCTCTGGCCGTCCCACTGGGCCGATTGATCGCCGGCTTCCATCGCCCGATCGACAAGTACCCGAATCTCCCGCCCGGAGATATCGAAGATGCGAAGTTTAGCCTCTCCACCTCTAGATAGCGTGAACGGGATCGTGCTCAGACCGTGCCTCACTGGATTGGGAAACGCGGCACCTAAACTCGATTGAACAACGCTCTGCTCGGGTGAGATAGCCGTAGTGAGTCTACATGGATACACGGCCAGACCAGACCCGGAGCCGTCGGCATGGATTGTGTAGATCCATTCCCCGGTGGCCACGACACCCCTTGCGAAAAGGGGAACATCGACACTGGTCCTCATTACCGGAGAGTATGGATCATATATATTGAACATTTGAAGAACCGAAGCATAGCCCCCGTTGTATGTCACTGCATGCGCCCTGGTCACGTAAGCAGTATTGCCATTAATGGCGACACCATCGAGCTCGTACGGGATCAAATGACCCACCGGGATGAACGGATTCGTCACATCGATTAAGTATCTCCCCATATAAGCCAAGTTGCCCAACATTGTGACTTTATAACCGCCCACCCCGTCCAGGTACCCCACGATCCTCGGTCCCGGCGGAGTCTCCACATCGATAACAACAAAACCGTTTGCATCCGCCACGAAGGCCATCGTGTATAGGTAAAAGGTCGGGCTGGGTGCGGCGACCCCGTAAGCCTGGCCCGGCGTGTCCACGCTCGCTACGATCGTTGGAGAAGTGGGATTCGACACGTCAATCACCTGAAGTCCCGATTGACGATCCGCCACAAAGACCCTCGTGCCCAAGGCCGCAATTCCCACGGCCATATCCGGTGTGTCGACGCTTCCAATAATAGTTGGCGAGGCTGGGTTAGATATGTCGACGACCTGAAGACCCGAAGGACCATCCGCCACGTAAGCCTTGGTTCCCGAGAGGACAACTGCTGCAGCATCACCCGGGGTGTCTATGCTCCCCGCGGTTACCGGATTAGTGGGATTCGCAATGTTTACTACTTGAAGACCGGAAGCGCCCGCGGCGACGTAGGCATAAGAGCCCAGAACGGCAAGCCCGCTGGCATTCCCGGGGAAGGCTCTTTCCCCAACCCAGGGAGGCGAGGGGGGTGAGACGTCGATGATGTCCAGAACCCCTCCATGCATCATGTAGACGTTCGTTCCGGACACTGCAATTGCCTCACTGAACCCCATAACCAAGCTCGCCACAATGTGCGGAGAGGCCGGGATGGACACATCGATAACCAGGAGCCCCGAGGCCCAGTCCGAAACGTAGGCAAACGTTCCGGAAACCGCGACATCGGTGGCGTAATATGGAGTGGCGACGTTGGCAACGATGTGCGGAGAGGCCGGGTTCGCGATGTTGATGACCTGAAGACCGGAGGTGAAGTCCGCCACGTAGGCGAACGACCCAGATATGCCAACGCCTTGAGCGCCGCCTGGCACGTACACGCCGTCCCCCGGCGTGTCCACGCTCCCCACGACGCTCGGAGACATTGGGTTGGACACATTGATGATCCGAAGACCTGCAGGTCCGTCCGCCACGTAAGCCAACGTGCCCGAAAGTGCAACGTCGTAAGCATTACCTGGGGTATCCAGACTTCCTGAGATCACCGGGGACGTGGGGTTCGAAACGTTGATGACCTGAAGACCGGACGTGTTGTCCGCCACGTAGGCTACGGACCCGGACACTGCTACTCCATACGCGAGACCCGGCGTGTCCACGCTCCCCACGATGCTCGGAGACATCGGATTCGAAGCGTCAATCACCTGAAGACCATTAACATCATCTGCAACGTAAATAAACGAACCGGAAACTGCGACGTCGTGAGCGGAACCGGGAGTGTCGACGTGCCCGATAACCGTGGGAGACATCGGATTTGAAGTGTCGATCACCTGAAGACCGGCACTCGCGGCCGCCACGTAGGCTAAGGAACCGGACAGGGCTACACCGTGGGAGTACTGTGGCACACTCACGCTGCCCAAACTGTGAACGTAGTAGTCGTACTCGACACAATCGGCAGCAGTGGTTCGCGGACTGTTCGACGTCAACGCCACCATGGTGACTAAGGTGAAGAGTCTCAAAGTCATGGAGAGCCTCCGGATTATCTGGCGCGAACTCCTAGCAGGGCATTAGTCCCCATGGAGTTAGACGGACGCCCCTGAGGATTTCGTCTCCGCGAGGATCCGAAACCTGCATACCCACCCAAGGATTTGGACGAACTTTTCCATGAAAAATAACAGGAACATTTCGGAGGAAGCAAGAAAGTGGCTCCTCGGGCTAATGTCTCAGAGTTCAGTTATATGCGATCTGGTTGGGGATCGCTGATCTCGAGCCGCGAACCGCTTCAATGAGAACCCATTTACTCCACATTCTGTCTCCACAGTGCCCGCCGGACAAAGATGACATGGTAGCTACGAGGGTCCGCTGGGAGTTCCTGATACTGCATTTCGAACTCCTCCCTCTCGGCCGCGCTGCGAAATGTTGCTCGCCTCACCATGGCATCGTTGTTGGATGCCTGCTTTCGAGGATCATCCCGCAACAATAGGATGTCAGGCACTTCCCGTTCGATAATCTCTGCAATGGACACAATGTCCCCATCAACTCCTTTTTCAAGAACCGATGGAGTTACAAGGCCAGCCAAGTCGACAATACGCCACTCCCCGAAGTAGCCAATGACCCCTATGTCTCCGACGAGGACACTCTTTGCATCCGGATACTTGCTGTGGAGGAGTTTGGTGACCTCAAACGCCATGCCGGTGTGGGCAAGGCCACCGGATCTCTTATTGGCGCCCTGCCAGATTGACAGAAGCGAGACAATGCCCAATAGAACGAGCCCCGCGGCGGTAGTCATACGCCATCGTGGACGCTTCAGTAAGGCACGGCTTCCCAGCACTGCGGAAGCCCAAAAGACAAGCGACGTGGGGATGGCGTACCAACTGAATATTCCCACGGGCTTGCCGAGCAGATATATCAGGTAGTTGGAGAGGAATACAGCGGGGAGCAAGAGAAGGGCTGAGTTAGACCTTTTCCAGTTCCTGACTCCGTAGGCTGTCACCAGAGTCATCGCAAATCCGCAGACAGCCAACCCTAGCTTTCCGAACGAAGGGACAGCGGAATAGGAATCGTTGGATAGGCCGAAAGCAAGTTGGAGAAACAAGGGCAGAGGGCCGAGCATCCACCCGCCATAATATTGGCCTGTCACGTGGGCAGACTTTGCGAGCATTGATTGCGGAAGCACGGTTCCATAGGTCGCTAGGGAGAACGCACTCCAACCAGTCAATATTACTAGGCCAGCAGTGATACCACGCCATGGTCCGCTCTTTCGGATAAAACACTCAAAGAAGATCACACCCATCAGAACGGCAATGCCTTCGGGCCGCACGAGCAGCGCCAGTGCTCCGAGCACCACTGCGAGGTTCGGTCGACCCGAGGAAGAAGCAAGCACTGCGCTGATGAATGAAACGCAGAACAGCGTCGTCTCCATGCCGTTCAGGCTTCCGTCCACAAACGGATAATAAATACAAAGAAAGATGGGAGTGATAGGAAGGCCAGGATAGTTGATTGCTTCCAGACGTGCTGCACACCATACAAGAAGCCCGAAGAGCAGGAGGTTTGTCCACAGTGCCGCTGCGGTGAGTGACCCAGTTCCTAGTATCCAACCCTGGGACAAAAGCAAAATCAAGTATAAAGGTGAAGTGAAACCAAGCACATGTTCGCCAGGGTTGTAGCTTAGCCCCATGCCTTGCAAGGCATTGCGATCATAACGAAGGAAGATATATGCATCATCGGCAAAGAAGGGATACGCAACGAAATGCAAAACCACTCGGAGAGCCAGCCCAACGAGAATGCAACTGATGACAAAGGCAGAGGTCCCAGGTTTACGTAGATTCGAAAGCGGATGTCGACTCAGGATCGAACCGGGCTGGGACGATTTCAGGGTTGTTGGTTGGCCGCCGTCGCTCGAGAAATCGTCCGCTTTTGCAACTTTGATTGGAGCGGCACGAAATAAAAGCAACAGATACGCGAAGGGGATAAGAAAGATCCGCATTTGTGGCCTCCCTCGGCAGAGACTTACCGAGGGGGAGATGCGTACCCTTCAAGTCGCGAAGCCCTAGCGCGCATAAAGTAGACCCGCCAAGCACGCAAATCAAGAGAACAATTTATCGATTTCTAGAGCCGCCCATTGGTGAACTGTGGGCCGTTCTTCCCAATGGTCAGAATCAATGAAAATCCGGGCCGGGCCTGCCTCGGCTGGGGCGATACGCGCTAGGAGGTGGCTCAGGGAGTTGAACCGAACGTGTGGACCTTTAGCAATCCCCAGGTTATCTGTTGATTCGGGGCCTTCGGTGGTCCCAGCTCTTTAAGATCGTCAGCAGCCAGAAAGATGGGCTTGTTGCGCGTGCACTGCCCCGTCATTGGCCCGAAGTCACTGGGGTAAGCAAAGACCAAATACTCGGTATCCGGAGAGAATCCGGATCCACACCCGGCTGTGCTTCCATACGTGGTGATCGTATAGGTTGGCGTAACCGGACCTATCCAATAGCCGGTTACGGCAAACGTTACCCGAAGATGCTCCGGAGCGGATGGATCGACTTCCTGCGCAGTCGCAACTCCACGAAAAACGGCGAGGCTTGTCTCCAAGGCCTGGGCGAGCGTGGGGACTCCATCACAGGTGCAAGGGGATGCGGCGGGGGCCAACATGCCGAGCCCCACGGCAGTCAACACAAGGGGCATTGCTAACCAGTTCTTCATGGCCGCCTCCTATCCGTAGCATGGCCACTGATTAGTATATCCGCGAGATTTCCAATCAGCCATGCTGGGGCGGGTGCCGATCGCTCGAGGCCCCCGCGGGGTTCGGGCCCCATCGCTGGAAGAACCGCCGTCGCCTATGTCGCTTTCCAGGAAGAGGGTAGCCTTCTGTCCTCTCCCCTCCCCAAGTGGGGTTACCATCGAACGAACCACTTCCAAGCGTTACGAATGCCTGATTCGCGTGAGACGATTGCTCTGAACTAATATTCGGCGAACGCGTCGTCCGGGTAGCAGTAGAGCCAGCGCTCCCCCGGTTGTGCCGACGCGATGACCGGGTGCTTGCTCTGCTTGGCATGCTTTGTCGCATGGCGATTGGGAGAATCGTCGCAGCATCGCGTGGTTCCGCACTCCTGGCACGCCCGCAGATGAACCCAGGTGTCTCCGGTTTTGATGCACTCCTCGCACTCGAGACGATCCGGACGCCGGATCGCGGTGATTGCTCTCATGTGAACGCAGCCAGTCTCGATCATTATTCCCACTCCTTGCCAGACATCACTCAGTGTTGATTGTAGCGCCTCGTTTCGCGCCGCGCCGTCTACGATATTGTCGGCCACGAAGTAGCCGTGTTGGCCGACGGTATTCAGGAACCTGGTCCTCACACCGAAGCCTGGGGCGGCCGAGGGTCGCAAGGGACGAATCTATCGCCTGGAGTCTACTTCGCGCGAATCGAGTTCGCAGATCGCTTCGAGACACGCAAAATCGTTCTCGCACGGTAGCAGTGCCATCTGCCTTCTGCGGTCGCTCCGCGGATTCGAGGTGGGCTATCTAAGTTTGACCATGCGGCCGGTGGCTCGGAGCCCGGGCGCCTCGAGTTGGTACAGATAGATGCCGGCGGGAACGAGTCCCCCTCGATCGTCTCTGCCGTCCCAGAACGCGTCCCGTGCCCCGGCCTCGAGCCGATGGTTCACGAGCATCCGCACCTGACCTCCAGAAAGATCCAGAATCCGAAGCCGCACATCGCCCGCCCGCGCCAATGCAAAAGGTATGGTGACTCGGCTCCCGGTAAAGGGGTTCGGCTGACTCTGTCCGAGCCGCGGACGGAGCCCCGCAACCGGATCCGGTCGGCCCGAAACTGGCCCGAAGAATTCCCGGCCCCCCGAGCGATCCACGGCCTCGATGCGGTAGTAGTACGCCACCCCTGGCGTCACTTGGGTGTCGAGAAACCGATACGAGGGGGCAGGAAGAATGAGCTGAGTGGTGAGTTGCCGGTAACCAGTTCCTGATTCCAGGGACCGCTGGATGTGGAACCCGGAGAAATCGGACTCCAAGGATGTGGCCCACTCCAGGAGAATCGCCCCCGCCTGGGGAAGCGCCTGGAACGCAGAGAGACGGACGGCCACGGGGGCGGCACACTGAGACGGGAGAATGGACAGGCCGGCTTCGCGATCGGCGATATAGACATAGGGCTCGGAAACGGCGATACCGTAGGCGATATCCGGAGTGTTCACACTTCCCACAATGACCGGCGAGGCCGGATTCGTGATGTCGATCACCAGCAGACCTGAGGAGAGATTCGCGATGTAAGCGAAGGAGCCCGAGACGGCAATATCAAAGGCAAAATCCGGAGTGCCCACGCTCCCCACGATGATCGGTGAGATCGGGTTCGAGATGTCGATCACCTCTAGACCCGCCGCATAATCGGCGACGTAGGCAAAGGAGCCGGAAACGACAATCCCCTCGGCAGTCCCGGGAGTGTCCACATTCCCCACGATGGCCGGGGAGGTGGGATTGGTGATGTCGATCACCTCTACACCGGCACCTTGATTTGCGACATAGGCGTGTGTGCCGGAGACGGCAACGTCCGCGGCAAAATTGAAAATGCTGCCCACGTTCCCCACGATGGCCGGGGAGGTGGGATTGGTGATGTCGATCACCTGAAGACCCGACGCGCCATCCGCCACATAGGCGTGGGAGCCCGAGAGGGCCACGCTCAAGGCATCGCCAGGAGTATCCACGCTTCCCACGATAGCCGGCGACTCCGAATTCGTGATGTCGATCACCTGAAGACCCGATAAAAGGTCTGCAACGTAGGCGTGGGAGCCGGCGAGGGCGACGCTTTCTGCATTCCCTGGAGTGACCACGCCGCCCAGAATTCCCGGCGCGGCTGGATTCGTGATGTCGATCACCAGAAGACCAGAACCGAAATCAGCAACATAGGCGTGGGAGCCGGAAACGGCAACGCCCAAGGCCTCTCCACGAGTATCCACACTCCCCACGATATCCGGCGACTCCGAATTCGTGATGTCGATGACTTGAAGACCGGTCGAGTCGTCAGCGACATAGGCGTAGTTGCCCGGGGTTATCACGTCCACGGCCGTGGCTGCGCCCACGCTCCCCACGATCGACGGCGCGGCCGGGTTCGAGATGTCGATCGCCGCTAGGCCGGAGCCCGCGACATAGGCGTGGGAGCCGAAAACGGCAATGCTCCCTGCTGCATTTCCAGGAGTGTCCACATGCCCCACGATCGCCGGCGCGGCCGGGTTGGTGATGTCGATCACCTGAAGACCGAAGGCATCCGCGACGTAAGCGAAGGAGCCTAAGATGACAACGCCGGTAGCCTTCCCCGGTGTATCCACGCTCCCCACGGTCGCCGGCGCGGCCGGATTGGTGATGTCGATCACCTGAAGACCCTCGGAATGATCCGCTATGTAGGCGAAAGAACCGGAGACCGCAACTCCGGTGGCTTGTCCCGGAGTGTCCACACTCCCCACGATGGCCGGCGTGGCCGGATTCGTGATGTCGACCACTTGAAGGCCGGAGGAGTCATCCGCGACGTAAGCGTGGGAACCGGAGATCGCCACGTCCAAGGCCAAATCCGGAGTGTCCACGCTCCCCACAACGGCCGGCGAGGCCGGGTTCGAGATGTCGATCACACGAAGAGCGTGATGATGCGCTTCGTCATCATTGTCTACGACATAGGCGTGGGAGCCGGAGACCGCAACGCCCGAGGCAAAATCCGGAGTGTCCACGCTTCCCACAATGGCCGGCGATGCCGCGTTCGAGATGTCGATCACCTGAAGACCGAAGGAACTATTCGCGATATAGGCGAAGGAGCCGGAGACCGCCACATCCAAGGCGGAATTGGGAGTATGTACAGCTCCCACCAAGTGCAGAAAGCTCTGGTAATCAAGACAGTCGCTGACGGCAACTCCTGGAACGGCCGCCGTTCCCAGGAGAGACAAGATGATAACTGCCATCCTCCAGGGAAAGGTTGAAGCAGCAAGCGCGCGTCGTGGAACTGCGGCGATGGCGCCCTTTCTGCGGTTAATTGGGACTCTCTCCGGGTGGTTCCTCATCGCATTTGTGGGATTCAAGGCTATTCTCCTTGCCGTTGTAGTTTCATTTCAGAGTTACGAGCGTCCGCGTGAACACGCCATCCTCCACTTCGAGCCGTACGAAATAGATGCCCGCGCCAACCGCCCTTCCCGACTCGTCGCGCAGGTCCCACGCGATCGCGTGTTCACCCTCGGGTTGCACACCCGAGGCCAGGGCGCGTACGCGACGCCCGCCGATGTCGTAGATTGCAAGCGACACGCTCGCTGCGCGCGGCAGCGCGAACCGGAGGCTGATTGCGCCGGAGGCTGGATTCGGGCTGGGAGGCGCGAACTCTATGACGGCGGGCGTGACGCCGGGATCCACGCCCACGGCGTCCGCCGTCACCACAATCATGGCGTAGATGTCGTGGCTTAGCCCCGTGTCGCCGTCTGCCCACGCGACGATCGCGGTACCGAGGCCGGAAGTCACGAGGCCTGGGCTCTGCTGGAATGTCAGAACGAGTTTCACGAACAGGCCATTGGTGGGAAATTTGGGATCGAGGAGTCCCGAGGCCTGGATGTGATTCACAAGGATGAAGGAGTCTTCTTCCCACGCGATGATCGCGCCACCGACGCCGTCCTCGACGATCGCCGCGTCCAGCATTTCCCCCGACGACAAGCTGAGCGCCCTTCCGTTTACCGGCCAGGCGGCATCGATAACGCCCGAGGCCAGGACGTGCTGGGCGAACGGATTGTCGTTGTTTGAATTGCGCCCATCTCTCCAGGTCACGATCGCCCCGCTCGCGCCGTCGGGAACGAGGATCGGAGTGATCTGGGCGACGGGGGCAGTACAAACGGCGCGTCCATCGGTCGGCCAGCCCGGGGCGATTGCGCCCGAACCCAGCACTCGCTGCGCGTAGATGTGTTGCACCCCGTCGCGGGCGTCGATCCAGGTGACAATCGCACCGTGCACCCCATCGGTGACGATCGTCGGTTCGGACTGAGGCCCGGGAGCGAGGCACAACGCGCGTCCGCCCGTGGGCCATACCGGATCGACGGTTCCCAAACAGGTTACGTGCTGTGCGTAGATGTCGAGGCCGCTGATGCTCGAACGAAAGTCGTACCACGTCACGATCGCGCCACCCAAACCATCCGAGACGATGTTGGGGAAAGCCTGTGCCGCAGGTGCGGTCGAAACGGCCACGCCGTTGACGGGCCAGTGGGGATCGACCGCGCCGGACGCCAGCACGTGCTGCGCGTAGATGTCGACGACGCTCGCGCCGGGGCGGCCGTCCATCCAGGTCACGATCGCTCCCCCTTTGCCATCGGAGACGATCTTCGGGATATCCTGCTGGCCAGCCGCCGCAGCGAGCGCCCGTCCGTTCGAGGGCCAAGCGGGGTCCACGGCGCCCGACGCCAGAACATGCTGGGCGAAGATGTCGAGCCCATTGGCGAGGCTGCGTCCGTCCTGCCAAGCGACGATGGCCCCCCCCGCGCCGTCAGGGACGATGACCGGAAACTGCTGCCCTCCGGACGCCGTCGCCAGCGCGGTCGAATCGGCCAGCAGGGCGCGTCCGTTGATCGGCCACGCGGGATCCACGTTGCCTGAAACCAGCACGTGGCGCGCGAAGACGTTGACCTTGGCGCTGCGGAAGTCCTGCCACACGACAATCGCACCGCCCGCTCCATCGGTGGCGAGCTTGGGGCGGTCCTGATCGTTGGGGTCGGTGCATAGAGCTCGGCCGAACTGCGGCCATTCGGCCGATGCGAAGCGCGGGCTCGACCCCATGAGCAGGACCACCCCGGTCAGAAGTGGGAAGGCAATTGAGGTTGTGCGCATTTCCGGATCTCCTTGATCGCGGGCTAGGGCCGAGAACGGGCGGCGATTGCTTCACCTGAAGAACCCACCACCGTCGCGGTCGGCTCGCCGTAGATGAAGTCATCCATGATCACGAGGTCCCGCGCCGGCTCCCGATCCCGATCGTCGATGTCGGTGGCATCAGCCCCGACAGCTCCATGACCGGAGGTGATCTCCACGCGCGCGACGATCGCGGTGGGAAACACCGCGCCCACGAACGAGACCCCACTCGGGGATACAGGGGCCGCAAACCGCCCTAAAGCCTCGCCGGCCGCATCGAAGAGCCGAATCGAGGCCGAGCCGTTGCGGTCCACGTCCGAGAACACCACGCCGAAGCCAGTGGAGGTGGCCGCGGTGTCCGAACCCGCCACGAAGAAGGTGACCGTCATCCGGTTGCTACCTACCGCCGCAAATGTCTTGATCGGGCTGAAGAAGACGAACTGTCCGGCGAAATCGGGGTTCAGGTCCGCGAAGTTGACGTCGCTGGTGCGAAACCCGGTCCCCGGAGTGGTGAACTCCGCTCCCCGCGCACGGCCCGCCGCGGGCTGGTTGAAGAAGTCTCCGGGAAAGTCGTTCGTGTTCGTGAACGCCGCCGGCACCGCGTCCCAGTTGATCTCGCGACGACCTACAAGCCGGGAGCCGGGAAGGTTGCCGTTGAGGTCACCGAGCGCAGCCCGGAACGCGTTTACCGTCGGGGCGATGTCGCCCGCGGCCGTGAACACGCTCGCCGCGGGGGGGGACGCGTCCAGGATCGCGGGGGTGCTGGCACGACTTCCTTGCGGTGCAGTGGAGACGTCTCGGCTGCACGCCGCCAGTAAGAGAACGAATGCTACCGATCCAAGTCCTGTGTTGATCTGCTTCATGGGATCCTCCGAGGTTCTGGTTGATAGTGAACGGAGACGCGGCTGGAGTTTTAAATTCATCCGCGCTCTAGGTACTGCTCTTCGGGCTGAGGGTCGTCCAAACGTTGCGTCTTGTTCATGCGAGTTCCCGGCTAGGAGCGACAGGCGTGATGTTGTGATTCGTGCGGAACAGGTTGTCCGGGTCATAAACCCGCTTCACTCGGACCAAGCGGTCGTAGTTCGGTCCGTAGGCGGCCCGCATGCGATCGCCTTCGTCAGCGGTCATGAAATTGATGTAGACCCCTCCCGTGGCGAAGGGCGTGGATGCGTTGAAGACACCGCGCGCCCAGCCGATAGAGAGCTCGTCGTCGGACGGATCCTCCCAACGACCATGAACATTCATGACGAATTGGGTGTCGCGGTGTGGGTAGGCCGTCGATTCCGGTTCGGGGATCGATGCCGCTCCGCCCAGCGCGGCAAAGATGATTTCGCACTGCGGCGAGGGCAGTTCCTCGACCGCGTTCAGGACGACATCCAGTAGCCCGTCTTCGATCGTCGACAGGTTGTGGGATTTCCAGTAATTCCGGGCCCCCGCCGCCAGGAGCGGGTCAAAGGCCTGTTGCCAAGCCGCGTAGGGCTGCACGCCGACGTGTGCGCCGACCGAAGCCCCAAAACCTTTGAGCGAGCCCAGGTGACGCTCACCGTCCTTCGGTTCGCCCGCGTACAACAAAGCGAGCGCGACAATAGGAGTGCCATGAACCCTCTCGGGCAAAAAAGGAAGAGGTGGCGCTTGGCGAAGTAACGCCCACACCGAAAGAGCGTCGGGCGCGGTCTTCATGAATTCCCGGTACTCCCGGAGCACCGACTTCGCTTCGGCCAAGGGATAGACGATCAGGCCGCTCAAGACTTCGGGGCCGACCCGGTGCAGTCCGAATTCGAATCGGGTAACCACACCGAAATTCCCGCCTCCGCCCCGGAGCGCCCAGAAGAGATCCGGGTGCTGGTCGGCGTCGGCGTGCACGACCTTCCCTTCCGCGGTCACGACCTCGGCCCGCACGAGGTTGTCGATCGTCATGCCGTGCTTGCGACTCAACCAGCCGAATCCGCCGCCCAGCGTGAGTCCGGCGACGCCGGTGATGGAATTGATACCCACCGGCGTGGCGAGACCGCGGGCCTGGGTCGCCAGATCCAGGTCCGCGAGCGTGGCGCCGCCTAGAATGGTGGCTTGGCGCCGATCCTGATCGATCTTGACCGCCCGCATGAACGAGAGATCGATGACGATGCCGTCGTCGCACAAGGCAGTTCCGGCGATGTTGTGCCCGCCGCCACGCACGGCAAGCGGAAGCTCGTTCTCCCTTGCAAACTCCACTGCGTGCACGACGTCCAGGGTTGTCCGGGAGCGAGCGATCAGTGCCGGTCGCTTGTCGATTGCTGCATTCCAGAGTTTGCGCGCGTGCTCGTATGCATCGTTACCGGGGAGAAGTACCTCTCCATGAAAATGTGTTTTGAAGGCGTCGATGGTTGTCGCCGGTAGGGTTGCCATGTTTCGTGCTCCTTCCTTTGCTGACGTGTTCATATCAGCACTATGACTTGGAGCACTGCATGGATGCCTTGCCGCGTGTCCGAAAGAACGTGCTGTTCGTCCGGAATGAAAACGAATTTTGTGTGATCAGATCTGGAAAAGGAAAGACGTGGCGCAGGACAGTGGCGAGGGGGATGAACTTTGACTCAGATCGCCAGGTTGACGATTTGCCGATCGTCGGAAAGAATGTGCCGTTCGTCCGGAACGAGGCATGTGTGTCCTCTTTCCTCTCCACCCCTCCTTGACCATGGAACCATGAGCGGCGATACGCTTTCCGATCTTCTCCGCGGCGTGCGCCTTCGAGGCGCCATCTTCTTCAACCTGGAGTGCGTGGATCCCTGGGTCGCGGAAACACCGCGCTCGAGCGAGATCATCCCCGGCATCATGCCGGGGGTCGATCACCTCATGCCGTTCCATGGCATTGCGAGCGGTTCATGCTGGGCCGGGGTCGTGGGTGAGGAGACCGTTCGTTTAAACGAGGGCGACGTCGTTCTTTTCCCGCAGGGGGACCATCACGTGATGTCGAGCGCTCCCGGAATGCGCGCCGCACGAGTCGAACACGCTATCTACTTCGCTCCCCGACCTCCCCAGTTGCCATTTTCTCTCACCATCACGAACCAGGGCGGCACGACTGCGCGCCTCGACGGCGGCGGACGCGAGGAGACTCGAGTCGTGTGCGGTTACCTTGGGTGCGATGCGAAACCGTTCAATCCACTTCTCGCCTCGATGCCACGCGTGCTGCGCATGCCCGGGTTAGCGGCTGAACGGAACTCCTGGATCGCAAGCTTCCTGCGTTCGGCGGTGCAAGAATCCAATCGTAAGCAACCCGGAGGCGAAGCCGTGCTCGAGCGCATGAGCGAGATGCTGTTCGTGGAGGTTCTGCGCCAATACGCCGATACCCTGACTCCGGATCAAACGGGCTGGTTGGCCGGGATGCGGGACCCTGCGGTGGGTCGGGCCCTTGCCCTCATGCACGAAAGGCCCGCCGAGCCGTGGACGCTGGAGCGGCTCGGGGAGCAAGCCGCGGTCTCGCGCTCGACGCTTCACGAGCGCTTCGTTCACTTCATTGGCCAGCCTCCCATGCAATACCTGACCCAATGGCGCATGCAGCTTGCCACCGGGTGGCTCCGCAATACCGATGCCAAAGTGATCGATGTGGCGCTGGAGGTCGGGTACGAGAACGAGGCTGCCTTCTCCCGAGCGTTCAAGCGAGCCGTCGGCACGTCGCCGGGCGCGTGGCGCCGAGGCTCCCGCGCCCGCCCCAAGGGAGGTCTGCCCTTCCATCATATTCATTGACGTTTTGGTGGTTTTTCGAAAAAATATCTGGTTCCTCATGTTACAGGCTGTCCCCTTAGCCGTTGGGACATTTGATGAGCGGTGACATCCTTTCCGACCTCCTTCGGGTAGTGCGCCTGCGGGGCGCGATTTTCTCTTACGTCGAATGCGTGGATCCCTGGGTCGCGGAAACCCCACCCTCGGGCGAAATCATTCCCGCGATCATGCCGGGGGTCGATCACCTCATGCCGTTTCACGGCGTGGCGCGAGGTTCGGCCTGGGCCTCGCTCGTGAACGGAGAGAGCGTTCACCTGAACGAGGGCGATCTTGCCCTCTTTCCCCAGGGTGATCACCACATCATGTCGAGCGCACCTGGGTTGCGCGCCAAGGTCGTCGATCCGGCGATGTATTTCGTCCCCAAACCGCCTCAGTTGCCGCACTCGCTCAGCGTGACCGACCGAGGTTTGGTTCCACGGGTGGAGGAAGGCGGATCTGACCGGACCCGGGTTGTCTGCGGATTTCTTGGCTGCGATGCAAAGCCGATGAATCCGCTTTTGGCATCCTTACCCAAAGTGCTGCGGCTTCCTGGCCTTGCTACCGGAAGCTCCTGGACGGCGAGCTTCATTCGCTCCGTGGTCGAGGAATCCAGCCGCAAACGCCCCGGCGGGGAGGCGGTGCTGGAGCGCATGAGCGAGATGTTGTTCGTCGAAGCCTTGCGCCGCTACCTGGATGCAATGCCGCCCGATCAGACCGGATGGCTGGCCGCGATGCGGGACCCGGCCATCGGACGCGCGCTCGTCCTCATGCACGAAAAGCCGGCCGAATCTTGGACCCTCGAGCGACTGGGAGAAGAGGCTGCTTTATCGCGCTCCACGCTGCACGAGCGTTTCGTCCACTTCATCGGGCAGAGCCCGATGCAGTATCTCGCCCAATGGCGGATGCAGCTTGCCGCCGGGTGGTTGCGCGACACCGATGCGAAGGTTATCGAGGTCGCGCTTGAAGTCGGCTATGAAAACGAAGCCGCCTTCTCGCGCGCATTTAGACGAGCGGTCGGCAACTCGCCCGGCGCTTGGAGAAGGGCCCACCGAGCACGCCCCAAGTTGCGGATCGCTGAACCAGAAATGGCCTTGTCCCGATAGCAAAAAAATCAGGAGCCTTTCTTTTGACCCTGCTCCCCCACCAACAATTGCGCAAAGGCGGACAGTTCCCCAACATTCAGATCCGAAACGATCCAGTAGGCCATCCCGCCATGAGTCTCGTGAATGACGTGATAGCCCTGTTGCGTTCGCGGAGGGATTTTCGAGTCTAGCGCTCCCTCCTCCGGCCATACGAACACATTGATCAAGTGTTTGCCACGCTGGTAGACGAGAGCGGCCACTGGGCGGCCGCGCATGTAGTCCAGCCGCCCGCCGATGAGCGGATACCCCGACGTCAACAGATCTATGACCGGAGGGGAGAAGTCCAGCTTGCCATTGAACCAGGGTTTGACCGTGTGCTGATCGGTGGAGGCCACATCTGTCAGATGGGTGGCCATGAGTGAACGGATATGGCTCGATACCGCTTCCCGCCCAGTTAAGGCCACGCCGTCCTCACGCTCTTGGGAGGTAAAGAACCATGTGCCGCCGCCAACCACAATCACCGCCGCTGCTGCGGCCAACCAGCCCCGAGCCGAAACGCCGATGCGGCGACCCGTCATCCGGCCGCGGCTCGCTTCGCTCCAGGCAGCTTGGGTGACGCGGGCGCGAAGGGAATCCGGAGCAGGATAATAGGGTGCAACTCCGCGCAAACGCTCGGCGAGCTCTTTCATCCGATCGACTTCATCGGTGCAGCTCGGACAAGCGTCGAGGTGCTGCTGGATTTCTCGGCTCCTGAGCGGGTCGAGCTCCTCGTCCAGGAACGCGGAAAGTGTCTCCTGTACGTCTTCGCACAGCATATCAGCGGTTATCCTTCGGCCCGGGGGGTTCCAGGGCGAGTGAGAGTTGCTTCCGCCCGCGAGCGAGCCGCGACATCACCGTGCCGATCGGCACGTCGCAGACCTGGGCGATTTCTTTGTACGACAGGCCTTCCAGCTCGCGCAGGATCAACACCTCGCGGAACTCGACCGGCAGCCGGTCGAGTCCATCGCGTACCGACTCCGTTACATCCTTGCGTGCCAGATCTACCTCCGGCCCCGAGACCGCCTCCTCGACCGTGTGTATCTCTTCATCGAATTCCACGTTCTTGCCCCGGGATGGCCGGCCACTGAGCCGCGTGAAGCAGGTGTTCCGGACGATGCGCAAGAGCCACGCACGCCCGTCCACCCCGCGGAAGCCGTCGAAGTATCGGATAGCACGCAAGAAGGCGTCCTGCACCGCATCGTCCGCGTCATCCGCGTCTCGAAGGAGGTAGCGCGCCAAGTTATGCGCGGCGTCGAGGTGCGGCAGGACCGCCTCGCCAAACCGAGACAAATCTCGCGGCGATAAAGACGACCGCTCGCCAGTTGTCTCCGGCCTCCTCCCGTGGGTCACGCGCGGTACTCCTCTCGTACAGACTTGCCGAGCGCGCGGATTATTCCCGGCCCGCCGGGCTTTTCGGGCCCGGGAATAACGTCGTTTCCCTCCAAGTCAGGGTCAGTGGAGCGAAACACAAACCCAACCTAAACCTGGAGGAAGTCCATGAAAACAATCGCGAAATTTGTCGGCGGCGGCATCGTGCGCCCCACCCACGCTCTCTACCTGCTTTACCTGAGCCTCGCCCTGCAGTGCATCGCTTCATCGCACGCTCAGGCGGCTGAAAACCCCAAGCCAAACACCGTTCAAGTGAGCCTGTCAGAGTGGAAGGTCTCTCTCACTCCAAGCACGGTCCCGCCTGGACCCGTCGTGCTTCAAGTGACCAACTCCGGAACTATCCCACACGCATTCGAGGTCGAGGGGCACGGCGTCGAGAAGAGTACATCCCAAATCGCGCCCGGCGCCAGCGCGACACTGTCGCTCGACCTGCGGTCCGGTACCTACGAGGCCTACTGCCCCGTCGGCAAGGGCTCGCACAAAATGCTGGGGATGATGAACCACCTGTCGGTCGGTGCCGCAACGGGAGCATCTTCTGTGAGCCATGTCGTCGAAGGGAAGGGCGAGATGCACGAGGAATATGCCGGCGGTGATGAACAAAAAGGAGAGTACGGGCAAAACGATCACGGCGAAATGCACCGCGTGGATAACGACGGTGGCAGTGGAGCCAAGATGATGAAGGTCACGGGAGGCGGCCCAGTGATCCAGATTCTACCGGGCCCCTTCCCGTTCGCCGACAGCGCCATGGGAGTTATTCGAAATCGCCCCCCCGACCAGCAGGCGGACCTCACCAAGAAGGCTCATATCGGTCCCTACTCCAACAACGTCGCAACCATCGCCGGAACCATCTCGCTCGTGGCGATCGACCGCGGCGCTTCCGAGGACTCGGTGTCCGGCGTGGCCGCGTTCGCCACAGAGGATGGCGCGCACTGGAAGGTGGTCATGGACCGCGTGCAGACCAAGGACATTCCGTTCAATCCGCGGTTCGGCGGCGTGATCATGGGCCTCTTCTACCACGGTGCCTCGGGCGTCCACACGCCGCTCGTGCCCACCATCAAGAGTTCGCTCGCGCTGTGGGCGTTCGCGCACCTGTACAAGAACGACCAGCTGGTCACGGACAACGCCATGGTCCACGTCATGCTCCTCTCGCGCACGCGGCGCACAAGCGATTGGGCGCTGGATTGCTGGGACTGCTCCGATCGGCCCATCGAGGAACTCCAGTTACAGGTCACCCCGGCGCCCAATACGCCGGCCTTCGACGCGCCGGGAGGTTTCCTGTTCGTGAACTGGGAGAAGTCGAGCGGGAAGGGCGCCCTGCACGCCGGGATTCCCGCCGGAATCGAGGCCGGTCGCCTCGCGTGCTGCGACAACTGTTCCCATCAACAAGGAGCAGGGGCCGTCGGACAATAAACTGCAAGAGGGAACCCAGGGGACCGAGGGCGGGGAGCGAATAATCGCTCCCAGCTTTCGTTAGGCGCCGCGCTGGGTCTCCACGCTAATTCGAACTTGGAGTGGTGGGTATGCCGCAAAATGGGCTCTTCGCCGAGGCCGATGCCGTAAAATGTCCTAGCTGAATTGACTGACGTCTGAGACGGCCGAGAACCGTGGCCGTGGCATATAGAACATGCCGCACTCCACTCGCAAGCAAAGCTCGGGAGGATCATATGAAGCACACACTCGGAGCATTCGGATCCATAGTGCTCGCTCTCGCCCTCGGGGCGTGCAGTCGAAACGTATCGACTGCGCCGGATGCCGCCGGCCGCGAAATGCGCGCAGTGGCGTCGGGGCACACCATGAATGGGGCCGCGGGGCAGATGCCGGCCTTCTATGATGGTGAGCTGTTCACCGTCAACATGAAGGAGATGCCGGACGATGCCTCGGCGTCCACCATCTCGACGAATCCCAGCCTGAACGTAATCTATGCGACCAAGGACTTGGACGAGGAACAGGACTTCATTCCCGTGCTCGATGCCATTCAAGGGGATGGGTTCAATCCCTTGTGGCGACAGGTCCTCATCGTTTTCCTCAATACGAAGGTTCCACCCCACCAGTTCTTCTCGGATACGGAGATCAATGAGGCGATCGACCTTGGTGAAATCATTCTCAACACGACAGATGAGGTGTATCGGTGTTCCGTGGTGGGCGAGAAAACGTCCGGCGAAGAATGAACGCGCCCGCCTCGATCAACGGCGTGCCTGCGATTCGGCCACCGGACGAAACTCCTGTCACATAAGGCGATACAGGTTACCGATTCCCGGCCCGCCCGCACGGGCATATCATCCTGCCATCGGCGCTACTCCAATGCTCATTCATCGATCGACTTTCAACGGATCGCCGAGGCCTGACGGTCTGGGCATGAGTTCGAACTGATCCCACCTCCGTTGGGCACACAAGGCGAAGAAGCTCCGCGCTCCACGCCGGAAACCGAATAATCGAGCTGTGCTCGAAGAGGAGACATGACATGAACAAAATGTTGGTCGCCGTGTTTGACAGCGAGACGAGTGCATATGAGGGTCTCAGTGCGCTCAAGACCCTCCACCAGGATGGGGACCTCACGCTCTATGCGACGGCTGTTCTCGTGAAGGATGCATCGGGAAAAGTGAATATGAAGCAGGTCGCCGAGGAGGGACCGATCGGCACCGCGCTCGGCATGTTGGCCGGGAGCATGGTGGGCTTATTGGCCGGGCCGGTGGGCATGGCGGTAGGCGCATCCATGGGTGGTTTGACGGGTTTGATTTCGGATTTCCAGAAGTCGGGCCTCGATGCGCAGTTCGTGGACGATGTCTCGAAGGCTCTCGGTCCGGGCAAAGCCGCCGTCCTGGCCGACGTGGAAGAAACCTGGACTGCGCCGGTTGATGCGCGCGTTGCCAAGCTCGGTGGAATCGCCTTTCGGCGCCTCCGCTCTGAAGTCGCCGAAGACCAGCTCGTGCGCGAATCCGCTGCATTCAAGGCTGAAGTAGAGGAGCTTCAAGAAGAGCTCGCAGAAGCGCGTAGCGACAACAAGGCCGCGATCCAGGCTCAAATCAACGATGCGAAGAGAAAGGCGCAGGTCATGATGGATCAGGCCAAAACCCGCTTCGATGAAGCCAAGCGCGAAGCCGATGCGAAGATCGCCACCATGCAAGCACAACTGAAGCAAGCGAGCGATCGCCAAAGAAGAAAGATCGAGAAGCGGATCACTGAAGTCAGGGCAAATCTGGAATCACGCGCTTCCAAACTGCAGGAGGCCGGACGGCTTGCCAAAGAAGCAGTAGCAGTCTAAACGTTCTCCATCCAGCAATGGGTTTCAGCGGCGGGGACCAGTATCCCGTCGCTGAAGCCCCGGCTCTGGTACATGCTTCGGCAGAGGGTGGCAGCGTAACCTAAGCACAACGTCCAGATCAGAAATGGATCGAGGTCCAGGTCAGAAATGGATCGAGAGTCCGACCGCAAACTCCCGGCCTGGCTGCAGAATCACCGAGCCATGCAACCGATCGAGTGGCACTTCTTCCCAACGGTCGGTCTTGATCCCCGAGCCAATCAGGGCTCCCAAGCCTCCCATGACAATGCCACCAATGATGCCACCCACTACTTCCGGGATAGGAGCGTCGGCACAGCTTGGGCTACCGCCAGCAATAGTCGCCGATGGATCGCACAAGGCTGATCCGGCTACGGCGCCACCGACGACACCGATTATGCCTCCGATCGAGAAACCGGCTACCCAGTGGCTCTTCAGGCCCGTACGCGTCTGCATGCGCTGTATCGTGGATACCGGCATGGCCACCCGGTCATCGCCGTCTCCTTGGGAATTCCCCCCGCGCAGAATCAAGGTATCCCCCCCCGCGTAATCGAGCCTCCCGTACTGCCACCCTGCCCCAGCATTTAGCCGCACGTACTGGCCGAACGGAAGGGAACGCGAAGGATCGGCCGAAACCACTCCACTCAACAGAATGATCAAGGTCCCCGTGAACAATGCAACGATACGCATGGAACCCCTTGCTGATGATACACCCTACGGTCGGCCTCGCCTTTACCTTCCCTTCTTCGATGACCGGGTCCCGAGGCTCCGCTACACTTCCAGCCATGTCGATCCATGTGCGCATTCAGGGGGATTTTACCAGTGAGGTTTGGTTCAAGGTGGTTGTCGTTCGGACTCGTTCTTGCGGGAGGAACCTCTCTCGGTGCTTCCGTCGCGGGCGCCCAGGAAGTTAACTGCGCCAACGAGTTCCGGAGCGGCAAGCTCTACTTCTCCGAGAAGGTCTATGCCAAGGCGGTGGATCGCTTCGCCCTCGCTGTGAAGACCTGTCCCGACAAAGCGGAGTATCGGGCGCGCTATGCCATCGCGCTCGCCCAGTTTGGTCAAGAGAAACTCGCGGTCGTGGAAACCACCGGTGATGTAGCCGGCAACAAGGCCCGTGTGGACTCCGTTATTGCCATGTATCAGTTGGCTGGTAGCGAGTTCGACGCCTCGCTCAAGACCGATAACAGCAAGCAGAACCAGAAATTCGTACAGGAACACCGTATGCATTTCTGGGTGAACCGCTACAACGAGGGCACCAAGCTCGCAGGAGAGAACAGGAACGAAGCGGCGGCCCTGGAGTTCGAGCTTTCCCGGATGCTCGATCCCAACGAAATAAAAGCTTATCAGCAAGGCGTCGTGGTGCTGGTTAACCAAGGGAAGATGAAGGAGGCGCAGGCGCTCATTGAATCCGGGCTTGCCAAGGCCCCTAACGACAACGTGCTGACCTCGCTTCAGAAGCGGGTCGGCACGGTCGAGGCGCAACGGCTTCTCAAGCAAGCAGAGGACTCCTCGACCGATCCGGCGAAGGCGAATGAGCTGGCCCGTCGAGCAGATTCGCTCCTCACCGATTCGATCACGGACAATCCAAAGAACGCCAACCTCTACTTCGATCGCGGTCTTGCCCGCATGACCCGAGCGACGACAACCAAGGACTCCGCGCAAGCGGCCGGCATCTACGGCCAGGCGGCCGACGATTTCGAAGAGGCGAGGAAGCTCGTTCCGGCCGCTACGGACCCTAGCTTCCATCAGAGCGCCCTCTACAACGAGATTCAATCCTCGATGAACGCGAATAGAATCGACGAGTCGATGGAACTGATCATGGAGTATCTGAGCGTCGACTTCGATGACGCGAGCGTGTGGAAGTTCTATGCTCAAGCCCTCTTACTTTCCGGAGACAAGAAGACCGGTTCCATCGCCTTGATCATCAGCAACTCGATGACCACAGGCAGTCCTGTCACGATTGAGGATGCGGTCAAAAACGCGGGCGAGGACCAAAAGAAAGCCGTCACCGATCGCGGTCAACCCTCACTGGTCTACGCATACACCGCGAACATGGCCGGGAAGATAGTGTCGGTCGAGTGCTGGATCTGGCACGCGAAGAAGAAGGCCAGCGTCTATTATCTAGGCAAGGACAACGGCGAGGTCAGGTGGTAAGCCGCAGGTACGCAGTGCCTCGAATTACTGAAGCCTGACGAGCCTTCGACTTGCCTCGAACCCAGGCGTTTGCAGCTGATACACATAGATTCCCGCAGGCACGGGGTTCCCCCGATCGTTTCGCCCGTCCCAAGTCATCGCGTGGTTTCCCTCCCCTATCTGCGCGTCCATAAGCATCCTCACTTGACGCCCGGACGTGTCCAAGATTCTAACCCTCACGTTCGCTGCCTTGCCCAACGTAAAGGGTATGGTCGCCTCGCCTCTGGATGGATTCGGAAAAGATTGCCCCAAGGTCGGTCGCACATCGATGGGCTCGAGCCGTGCCGAGATAGGCCCAAAAAATTCCCGAGCCCCTGATCGGTCCAAGGCTTCCAGGCGGTAGTAATAGGTCGTTCCCGGGCTCACCTCGGTGTCGAGGAACTGATAGGGCGAAGGTGGGGAAATGAGCCGGGGACTGAGCTGCCGGTAGCCGGCTCCTGACTCCAGGGATCGTTGGACATGAAAGCCGGAGAAGTCGGATTCCAAAGTAGTGGCCCAATTCAGGAGAATTGCTCCCGGCTGGGGGGAAGCATGAAAGGAGGCAAGAAGGACACTCGTCGGAACAGAGCACGGGATGGGGACGACGGCAAGGCCAGCGGCAACCGCGACATAGGCATAGGAGCCAGAAATGGCAACGCCATTAATATAATCAAGAGCTGGATCGTCTGCGCTGGCCACGGTGGCTGGCCATGCCGGGTCGGTGACATCGAGCACTTGAAGGCCACCGCCGGCATTCGCTACATAGACGTACTCGGAGATCGCAATACCTCTTGAATACCCTGGAGTGTCCAAGCTCCCCACGACGGTTGGCTCCCCCGGATTCGTGATGTCTATTACTTGAAGACCAGCGCCAGAATCGGCGACATAGGCGTAGGAGCCGGAGACGGCCACGCCATAGGCCATATCTGGAGTAACCACGCTTCCCACGATGGCTGGGGAAGCCGGGTTCGTGATGTCGATTACCTGAAGACCAGCGAACGAATCGGCGACATAGGCGTAAGGGCCGGAGACGGCAACGCCATGGGCCACATCTGGAGTGACCACGCTTCCCACGATGGCTGGGGAGGCCGGGTTCGTGATGTCGATTATCTGAAGACCGGAGCCGCTGGCCCCGAAATAGGTGACATAGGCGTAAGAGCCGAGCTCGGCAACGCTGCGATAGACCGAACCTGAAGAGTTTACGCTTCCTACGATAGCTGGGGAGGCCGGGTTTGCGATGTCGATCACTTGAAGACCGGCGTCGTTATCCACGACATAGGCGTACGAGCCAGAGACTGAGACGCTTGAGGCCCAACTTGGAGTGTCCACACTTCCCACGATGGCTGGGAAGACCGGGTTTGCGATGTCGATCACTTGAAGACCGACGTCGTCCGCGACATAGGCGTGCGAGCCGGACACCGCAACGCCTCCGGCATAGCCTGGAGTGTCCACGCTTCCGATTACCGGCGATACCGGGTGTGTGATGTCGATCACCTGAAGACCGAGGCCAAAATCAGCCACATAGGCGTAGGACCCGGAGACCGCAACACCAGAGGCCACCTCTCGGGTGTCCACGGTCGCCACGATGGCTGGTGATGCCGGGTTCGAAATGTCGATCACCTGAAGACCGGAGCCGCTGACGGCCACATAGGTGACATATGCGTAGGAGCCGGAGACGGCAACGCTGTAATAGGCTGAATCTGGTTGGTTCACACTCCCCACGATGACTGGAGAGGCCGGGTTTGCGATGTCGATGACCTTAAGGCCGCCGGGGCCATCCGCAACATAGGCGTGCGAGCCGGACACCGCAACACCCTCCGCATACCCTGGAGTGTCTACGCCTCCAACGATGGCTGGGGAGGCAGGATTTGCAGTGCTGATCACCTGAAGACCGGAGCCGCCATCCGCGACATAGGCGTGCGAACCGGACACCGCAACGCCATTGGCCCTGCCTGAAGTGTTCACGCTTCCAATCGTTAGCGACGTCGGGTAGTTCGTGAAGTTGATCACCTGAAGATCATCGTAATCCGCGACATAGACGTAGAATCCAGAGACCGCAACGCCGTTGGCAAACCCTGGAGTGTCCACGCTTCCCACAATGGCTGGTGATGTCGGGTTCGTGATGTTGATCACCTCAAGACCAGCATCGCCGTCGGCAACATAGGCGTACGAGCCGGAGACCCCAATGCCAGAAGCCGAACCTGGAGTGTCCACGCTTCCCACAATGGCTGGTGATGTCGGGTTCGTTATGTCGATGACCTGAAGGCTGGAGCCATCCGCGACGTAAGCGTACGAGCCGGAGAGCGCAACGCCGTTAGCAAACCCCGGAGTGTCCACCCTCCCCACTGAATGCAGATAGTTTTGATAATCAAAACAGTCCGTGAACGCGATTCCTGGGAAAATGGCTGTTACAAGAAGGGCTAAAGGAACAACTGCAACCGCCTTGGCACCCAGGGGTTGGGCGGTGCGAGCAACCATAGCGGCGACAGCGACAGCGAGGAGAGCGATCAGGATGGTCGACATGGGAGTACCTCGCAGAAAGATCCCTTCTATCTTTTCGGCACGTTGGCGAGATTCCTAAACTTCATGGACGTGAAGGCTTGGGCGTCTCGGGGACTCTGGCACATCCTTCGCCTGAGGCTAGTGGCTTGAACGGCATGAATGGCGTACCGGTCAGCAAAAGGGTCCACTGCTACTGAAGTCTGACGAATCTCCGGCTGGCCACGAATCCCGGGGTCAGAAGCTGATATACATAGATCCCAGCGGGGACGACATCCCTACGATCATTCCTTCCGTCCCAAGTCACTAAATGGTCTCCGTCCCCTATCGCCTCATCCATGATTATCCTCACTTGCCGTCCGGAAGAATCCAGGATCCTGATCCTCACATCTGCTGCCTTTGCCAAAGTGAATGGGATCGTGATGGCGCCTCCCCTCGAGGGATTCGGGAAAGACTGGCCTAACATCGTCCGAAGACCCCCACCGCCCCGGGGTTCGATCCGAGCCGAGACAGGCCCGAAGAACTCCCGGTTCCCCGAGCGATCCAAGGCTTCCAACCGGTAGTAGTAGATGGCTCCTTGCTCCGCCTCGGCATCGAAGAACTCGTAAGTGGATCGGGGCAGAATCAGCTGGGTATTGAGCCGGACGTAGTCATCCTTGGGGTCTAGGGACTGATACACATGAAAACCGGCCACGTCGGATTCCGAAGAGGTAGCCCAACTGAGAAGAATTCCATCCCTGAGCGGCCTTGCCGAGAGCGACAACAGACGAACCGGCGTCGGAGCCGAGCACTGAGTCGGCAGGATCACGAGATCCGAGGATGCAACGTAGATATAGTCTCCCACGAAGACGCCGTTTCCACACACATCGACGTTTCCCACGATCCTCGGCAAGGTAGGATTCGTGATGTCGATGACCTGGAGGTCGGTGCGATCGTCATCGTCAGCGACGTAGACATACAGGTCTGCGACCGCCACTGTCCCGAATCGGTACGGTGCGGCGACGCTCCCAACGATCGTTGGAGACGTAGGATCCGTGATGTCGATCACTTGGAGGCCCGAGTACCCATCAGAGATGAAGGCGTGGGTATCACTCACTGCAACGTCGCCTGCACTACCCGGGGTGTCGGCACTTCCCACGATCGCTGGGGAAGCCGGATTCGTGATGTCGATCACTTGAAGACCCGAACTGCCGTCGGCGACGTAGGCATGGGAGCCTGCGACCACTACGCTATAGGCCACACTGGGTGTATCCACGCTTCCCACGATCGACGGGGAAAGCGGATTCGTGACATCGATCACCACGAGGCCGGTCTCATAGGCCACATACGCATGAGGGCCGACCACGGCTACATCTAGAGCGTAGAACCCGGCGCTCACATTCCCAACTATTTCCGGCGACGAGGGGTCGGTTACGTCAATGATTTGGAGACCGGACTCGAGGTCAGCGACAAAGGCGTAGGACCCAGCGACTGTGACACTCATGGCTCTGTCCGGCGTATCGACGCTTCCCACGATTGCCGGAGCAACCGGGTTCGAGACGTCGATCACCTGGAGGCCGGAGAAGTCAGCCGCGACGTAGGCGTAGCCGCCTACCACGGCCACCCCCTGATCCTCCCCCGGAGTGTTGGCAATTGCTACGACGACTGCTGCCGATGTTGGTTCCGAGACATCGAATACGTGGAGGCGGGATGCCGCCGTCATATAGGCCCGTGACTCGGCCACGGCCACCCCACTGGCATCCCCAGGCACCTCGATGCTGCCCACGATGGTCGGCGCGGCCGGATTGGACACATCGATCACGTGGAGGCTCGATATCTCATCCCCGGTTTGTTCATCAGCTACATAAGCATGAGACCCTGCGACCACGACGGCCCAAGCATGACCCGGAGTATCCACGCTTCCCATGATCGCCGGTAAGGTCGGATTCGTGACGTCGATGATCGCCATGCCCGAAAGGTAATCGGTAACATAGGCGTTGGAGCCTATCACTTCTACATCGGTCGCGAAGAATCCCGTATCGATACTCCCCACCACCTCTGGCAAAGAAGGATCTGAAATATCGAGCACCTCCAGGGCGCCGGACCCATCCGCGACGTAGGCATAGGAACCGAGAATCTCGACACCAGTTGCCGAGCCCGGCGTATCGACAGTGCCCACGATCGCCGGCGACGTCGGATCCGAGATGTCGATGACCTGCAGACCCGACAAACCGTCTGCAACGTAAGCAAGGGGTCCGTCTAACTCCAATCCCCAAGCATCGCCGGGCGTATCGACAGCGCCCACGATCACCGGCGATGCCGGATCGGAGATGTTGATGACCTGCAGACCCGACAAATCGTCTGCAACGTACGCATGGGATCCGGACACAACCACACCCCATGCTTCGCCCGGCGTGTCAACACTTCCCACCATCACTAGGGAGGTGGGGTCCGACCGGTCGATGATCTGCAGGCCTGATAACCCGTCTGCGATGTAGGCATGGGAACCCGACACGGCTACATCCAAGGCTCGCCACGGCATGTCGATCCGGGTTATCCAATGTAGGTAGTCACCGTAATCCACACAGTTTGCTCGTACCACACTCCACGACATGACTACGGCAAGGATGCTCAGAACCATGCCCCTCGAGGCCGGGCGGCGGGAAAAGGACGAGAAAGCGGCCAGTACTGGGACGCTTGGGCCACAGCCGGGAGTTTCAAATGCTCCCATGACCTCTCCGTTGGTAAGCGCCGGGGTGTTCTTCTCCCCCGAAGTCAATGCGAGGCTGGGCCGGCTGGCGCTTGGGTAGGAATTTCGAGGTGCGATTCTGGGCAGCCAGCCCGTGTTGCTGTCTCTGTCCCGCAAGGTGAACCTAAATCCGGGGAGTGTCAATCCAAAAATCGCCGTCGCGGAACGAAGGGCCTGGGACCCTTTGTTGTTCAATCGGTTTGCCGATTCACTCCTCTCCTTTTGCCCAGAAATGATTGACCGCTCATATCCGTTTTGCCACTCCGCGGGTTGGCTGGCAATCTCGGAGAGTTGGAGAAAGAGAATCTCAGGGGACACTAGAATTCCGGACGGTTTACCCGCTACAGTTGGGTTCCAGACCGAAGCAGTGTTTTCTCATCGACCGAGCGCGGTGCAGGTTCGAAAAGGTCGTCTCTGGAGTCTTCATCGAGTGACGATACAATCCTCGACGCCGTCACTCGGCTTTGGGTTACCGATCCCCAATCCGGTTCGAACGGGATCATGCAGAGGCTGCGATCCCTAGTTGAAACCTATCCACGACAGTGAGGCAACTCCACCGAGCTGAGGGTGAGATTCGCACGAGGAAGGCTTTACTCCTGAAATGAATGATCCTTCCTGTAAAACACCGATGACCTTGCTAGCGGCAAACCTGATCTTGCCGAACGGGTTCGACAATCATCCGGAGGAATTAACGATGTTGCATGACGCCGTGATCGTTGGCGGCAGCTTCGCGGGTTTGTCTGCCGCGATGATCCTCACCCGGGCACGACGGCGGGTGCTCGTGATCGACGCTGGCCGTCCGCGCAATCGTT